>ERZ779875.290-NODE-290-length-51880-cov-6.802605_pt1 | contig 51880 bp, 49 predicted proteins | sample MGYA00511246_ERZ779875 | MGnify/ENA primary metagenome ERZ779875 (study PRJEB29588, sample SAMEA2155093) | human gut metagenome | biome: human gut; feature: human-associated habitat; material: faeces | place: Denmark | collected 2008/2010 ... | reverse complement strand
CAGTGTATAAGAAAGGGCGATCTGTGCATGACCATTTTCTTTGTTTGCTGCTTTTACTGCAGTTTCCAGGTTACGCATATCATTCAAACAGTCAAAAATACGGATGATATCGATACCATTTGCAATTGACTTCTGAACGAAATATTCTACTACATCGTCTGCATAATGATTGTATCCAAGGATGTTCTGTCCACGGAACAGCATCTGCAGTTTTGTATTTTTAAAACCGGCACGCAATTTACGAAGTCTCTCCCATGGATCTTCTTTCAAGAAACGAAGAGAGGCATCAAATGTAGCACCGCCCCAGCACTCTACTGCATGGAATCCGACCTGATCCATCTTATCTACGATAGGAAGCATCTGCTCGGTCGTCATACGAGTAGCGATCAATGACTGGTGTGCATCACGAAGAATGGTTTCTGTTATTTTAATCGGCTTTTTTTCAATCTTTTCTGCCATGATAGTTTCCTCCTATAATTTTATTAAACTCCAAATATTGCCATAAATACACCGGCTGCTACTGCAGTACCGATAACTCCGGCTACGTTTGGTCCCATCGCATGCATCAAAAGGAAGTTTGTCGGATCTGCTTCCGAACCAACTTTCTGAGATACGCGAGCCGCCATAGGAACGGCCGATACTCCGGCAGAACCAATCAAAGGATTTACTTTACCCTTTGTCACTTTGCACATCAATTTACCAAAGAGAACGCCGGCTGCTGTACCGACAGCAAATGCAACCAGACCAAGTACAACGATCTTCAATGTCGTTGTCTGGATAAAGTTTGCACCACTTGTCTTTGCTCCTACCGATGTACCAAGAAGGATAACTACGATATACATCATCGCATTGGATGCTGTTTCCATCAACTGTGGAACCACTCCGGATTCACGGAAGAGGTTACCAAGCATCAACATACCTACAAGAGGTGCTGTACTTGGAAGGATCAAACATACCACAGTCGTAACAACGATTGGGAAAAGGATTCGCTCCAATTTGGAAACCGGGCGAAGCTGTTCCATCTTGATTTCTCTTTCCTTCTTTGTTGTAAGAAGTTTCATAATTGGTGGCTGAATGATCGGTACCAGTGACATATACGAATACGCTGCCACGGCAATCGGTCCCATAAGCGTTTGCGCCTGTCCCAATTTCCCGGCAAGGAAAATGGAGGTAGGACCATCGGCTCCACCGATGATTGAGATCGCTGCTGCTGCTTTTCCATTGAAGCCAAGTACAATCGCAAGCAGGTATGCGGCAAAGATACCAAACTGTGCTGCTGCACCCAAAAGAAAACTCTTTGGATTTGCGATCAACGGACCAAAGTCGGTCATCGCACCAACTCCAAGGAAAATAAGAGATGGCAGGATCGACCATTCGTCCAGTTTAAAGAAATATTCCAACAATCCGCCTGATTCCATGATTGGCGGATAAATATTAACCAGTAACATACCAAACGCAATTGGCACAAGAAGCAGTGGTTCATACCCTTTTTTAATCGCAAGGAACAAAAAGAGGAATGCCACAAAGATCATAACTACGTTACGCCAATCCAACGTACCGTTTGCAAATGCTGTCTGGTGAATAAGATTTTGTAAAACTTCCATCTTAATCCTCCGTTCTTATGTCTATAGACTAGTTCATTGTCGCCAAAACTGCTCCTGGCTCTACCATATCACCAACATTTACATTGATACTTGCGATGGTTCCATCCTGTGGTGCTACGACTTCATTTTCCATCTTCATAGCCTCAAGGATCAAAACAACGTCTCCGCGGGAAACGCTTGCACCAGGCTGTGCTTTTACATCCAGGATCTTACCAGGCATCGGTGCATTGATCTCTACGGATCCTGCTGCGCCGCCTGCTGTTTTTGCAGGTGCTGCCGGGGCAGGTGCTGCCGGAGCCGGAGCCGCCGGGGCTGCTTTTGCTGCTGGTGCAGGAGCTGCGCCGCCTGCTGTCTCTTCTACGGTAACATCATAAGCCGTTCCATTTACGGTAATTGTATAAGTTTTCATGAATTTTTCCTCCTAAAGATATATTTCAAATTAATACGAACGCTTTTTGATGGAACGGATTACCAATCCATCTACAGGTACGGCAACTCCATCCTGTTCCATCGCTGCTGCAACAGCTGCTGTGATCACAGCAATCAGCTGTGTATCGTCAGCAGGTGCTGCCGGTGTCTGCACTACAGGCTTTGGTGCCGATACCGGCTGAGCCTGTGGAACCGGCTGTACCGGTTCTTCTTTCTTTGTCAGTTTATCCATCACGATAGGAATAAATTTAAGCAAAGAAATGATGAAACTGATCAGAATCAGTACAAGAAATACCGTTCCCATGGCTATAACAGTATTGACAAGGGCCTGCGGGATCGTCGTATAATCTCCTCCCGCTGCTTGTGCTGTCGCTGCTAATACTATCATCCTATCACCTCATTCCGAACATCTGCATTGCATAAATCAACTGTTTGCGGATTTCAGAGCCCTCGATAATATTATCTACATAGCCGCGTTTTGCTGCAATCGAGGCTTTACACTGCATCTCCTCAAACTCTTTTGTTTTTTCATCCAAAGCAGCAAGTTTATCTGCCTCTTTGTTAATATCATCTTCATACATAACGGAAACCGCACTCTTTGCATCCATCACGCCGACTTTGGCATTTTCAAGAGCAAGTACAAGATCTGCTCCGATATGTTTTGAATTCATTGCTACATAGGCACTTCCGTAAGCTTCACCGGTAATTACATTCACTTTCGCACTCTCTGCGCTGGCAAAAGCACAGGTCAGATCTGCTACCGCTTGTCCGATGGTCTTTTCTTCTTCCATGGAAGAAGCATATTTCTTTACATTTGTAAGTGTGATCATCGGAATTCCAAATGCATCACAGAAATAGATGAACTTCTCTGCTTTACGGCATCCGGCAGTAGAAAGTGTCTGCTCTGCACTGTTTGCCAAAGCACCTACTGTCACACCGCCAAGAGTCATAAATCCGGTGATCATATCTTTTGCATGATCCTTTTTCGTCTCGATAAATACGTTCGCATCTGCGATCTGTGTCAATGCTGCCACAGGATCACCGATGAGACTTTCGAAATTCGGAATTACACGGTTCATGTCATCTTCTACTTCGTTTGCTGCCACATCCTCATAATTTGCCGGAAGTACTTCGATCAGGTTACGAATCTGAGCAAGTACATCTGCTTCATTTTCGCCGACAAAATCGACATTTCCTGCTTCTGCCTGGAATGCTGCACTTGCTGTATCACAGGCTTCTACGCGGTTCCCATCAACGGCATTTGGAGAATTAACAAACAATTTTCCGTTTTCTGCCTCCATAAAAGTGAAGTCGCTCAGAAGTGTCGATACCGCCACTCCTCCTCCACATGAGCCTAAAATAGCACTGATCTGTGGAATCACACCACTTGCTTTGACTTTACTCATGTAAATCTCACCAAATCCAGCCAATGCATCTACGGCTTCCTGAACACGTACACCGGCACAATCGATCAATCCGATCACAGGTGCACCTGCTTTCATCGCCATCTCATAAAGACGGGCAATCTTCTTTGCGTGCATTTCGCCGACAGAACCATTCATCGCGGTCACATCCTGGCTGTAAACATATACCAGTCCGGAGTTGATCACTCCATAACCTGTAATGACACCATCAGCTGGCACTGCTTTTTCCTGCATGTTGAAATCTGTATTTCTCTTTGTTACAAGAGCGCCGATCTCAACAAAACTGTTTGCGTCAACAAGAGATTCAATTCTCTGTCTTGCTGACATTTTTGCTGAATTACTCATACTGCAGTCCTCCACTTTTTTATAGTTATGTTTTTTTAAAACAAAATTTTTTCCAATTGTAATTGTAATGCTTTTTTGAAAAAATAGCAACAATAATTTTAACATTTTGCAAAACATTTACATGAATTTTTTGTGCATTAAATAATGTAAAGTTTCATAGGATAGATACAAAATAATATAAAGTATTAATGGGAGGTCTTTGTTGAAACATTCAAAACTTCTGATCTGCTTCTCCCTTTTGGCAGGGATCCTTTTTTTGATCGTCTGCTGTATGTATGCACATCCTCTGAAAAAAAGCACCGTAATTCCTGACTTTTCCCTTGCAGACGATACCATCTCCGCCTCCTCTGACACACCAAAACAACTCTCTCTCTTTGCCTCCGGAGCCTGTCTGATGGATGCGGAAAGCGGCCGTATACTTTATGGAAAAGAGGAACAGACACCTCGTCCGATGGCAAGTACAACTAAGATCATGACCTGCCTTCTTGCTTTGGAACAAAGTTCTCCATCGGAAGAAGTTTCTTTCTCTTCCCGTGCCGTTTCCATGCCAAAAGTACACTTAGGGGCTTCAAAAGGCAGTTCTTTTGCCATGAATGATCTCCTGCACTCCCTTATGCTGGAATCCCACAATGACACGGCGGTCGCTGTCGCCGAGCATGTCGGCGGCTCTGTCGAAGGCTTTGCCGATAAAATGAACCAAAAAGCGGCACAACTCGGCTTGAACGCTACCCATTTCGTAACGCCCAACGGACTGGATGCAGAGGGCCATCAGAGCACACCGGCAGATATGTGCCGGCTTGCTTCCTACGCCTGCCAAAACAAAGATTTCCTGAAGATCATTCAGACACCGTCTAAAACAATCTCCGATAAAAAAGGACATTCGTATTCTTTGACCAATCACGATGCCTTTCTCACCTCTTATAGCGGAGCTTTGGGAATCAAGACCGGTTTCACCGGAAAAGCCGGATATTGCTTTGTCGGAGCTGCAAAGCGGGAAAATCTCACGCTTACCAGCTGTGTCCTTGCCAGCGGCTGGCCCCCGGATAAAAGCCGCAAATGGGCCGATACAAAGGCACTGATGGATTATGGCTTTACACACTTTAAAAAACAAAAGATTTCTTTTCAGGATTTCAGTAAAACACCTCTTCATGTCGCTGACGGTATCGAAAATCAGGTATTTCTCCATGTCCCGGAACCGATCACGCTTCCGCTGGCGTCCTTTGAAACACTTGAAATCCATTACCGGCTTCCTGCGTCAGTCACGGCACCGGTCAGCACCTCAGATCCCGTCGGAACGATCGAATGCCGGATCAATGGCAGTGTATACAACGCCTATCCGGTTTATCCGTCAGCCTCTGTCGATAAGATTACATTTTCACACATTTTATATGAAGTTATTGATGAATTTTTATCGCTTTTTTGCAAGAAATAATTATATAAACATTTTTGTTTTTAAACTTTCAAAAAAAAATTCAAAAAAACTCTTTACTTTTTTTTCGAAACATGATATGATGATTTTGTGCTAAAGCAGAACAAGGGCGTTCTCATTTTTTGAGGATGCCCTTTTTTTATTTATTGCACAAACGAAATTTTTGTGTATAATGGATAAAGGATTGCAGGCACATTTAAATATGAAAATTTTTAATGGCAGCACATGCCGGAATGGAGGAAACTATGGAAACAAATATAATTTCAGATGTATTTGGAACAAAGGTATTTAATGACGAAGTTATGCAGGAATACCTTCCAAAGAAAACGTATCAGTCTTTGAAAAAAACAATTGAAAGTGGTGAAGAGCTTACACCGGAAGTCGCAAACGTTGTGGCACACGGTATGAAAGAATGGGCTCTTAAAAATGGTGCTACCCATTATACTCACTGGTTCCAGCCAATGACCGGCGTGACCGCAGAAAAACAGGACTCTTTCCTGGGAGCCGATTCTAAGTCACATGCTGTTTTGGAATTTAATGGTAAAGAATTGGTAAAAGGAGAACCAGATGCTTCTTCTTTCCCATCCGGCGGACTCCGTGCAACATTTGAGGCAAGAGGATATACAGCATGGGATTGTACCTCTCCGGCATTTCTTCGTGAAGATGAAATCGGCGTGACACTTTGCATCCCTACTGCATTCTGTTCCTACACTGGAGAAGCATTGGATAAGAAAACTCCTCTTCTTCGTTCCATGGAAGCAATCAGCAAACAAGCTGTCCGCATCATGCACTTGTTCGGATATGAAGATGTAACAAACATTTCTTGTTCCGTAGGACCTGAACAGGAATATTTCTTAGTCGACCATGATCAGTACCTCAAACGTGATGACTTGATCTTTACCGGTCGTACTTTATTTGGAGCAATGCCTCCAAAAGGACAGGAATTGGATGACCACTACTTTGGTACCATCCGCGAGCGTCAGGCAGGTTACATGAAAGACCTGAACATCGAATTGTGGAAGTTGGGAATTCTTTCCAAAACGCAGCATAACGAGGTGGCTCCTGCACAGCACGAGATGGCTCCGATCTATAATACTGCAAATATTGCAACCGACCATAATCAGATTGTTATGGAGACCATGAAGAAAGTTGCCCGCCGTCATGGATTGGAATGTCTTCTTCATGAGAAACCATTTGCCGGCATCAATGGTTCCGGTAAACATGACAACTGGTCTATCGTTACCAATACCGGTATTAACTTATTGAACCCGGGTCCTGCTCCACATGACAACAAACAGTTCCTTTTGTTCTTATCTGCCGTCATTAAAGCGGTTGATGAAAATGCTGCCCTGCTTCGTATGTCTGCATCCAACCCTGGAAATGACCACCGTCTTGGTGCAAACGAGGCACCTCCGGCAATCATCTCTATTTTCCTTGGCGAACAGCTTGAGGATATCGTAGAGCAGATTATCGCTACCGGTACGGCTACTCACAGTATTAAAGGCGAGAAAATGGATATCGGTGTAAGTTCTATTCCTCCGGTTAAGAAGGATGCTACTGACCGTAACCGTACATCACCATTTGCTTTCACAGGAAACAAATTCGAATTCCGTATGGTGGCTTCTTCCATGTCCATCGCCGGTGCAAACACCGTATTGAACACCGTTGTTGCTGATGTTTTGGAAGGCATGGCAGACGAACTTGCCGGTGCTGCAGACTTTGATTCTGCTGTCGATGCTCTCATCCAGAAGACATTGAAAGAACATCAGAAAGTTATCTTCAACGGAAACGGTTATTCTGACGAATGGGTTGCTGAGGCAGAACGCCGTGGCCTTCCAAATGTAAAAACAATGGTAGATGCCACTGCTTCTCTCGTAGATCCTAAGACAATCGAAATCTTTGAACGTCAGAACGTATTGACAAAAGTAGAATTGGAATCTCGCGCCGAGATTAACTATGAAGCCTACGCAAAGGCGATCAATATCGAAGCAAAGACAATGATCGAGATGGCTGCAAAACAGTACATCCCATCCATCATCAAATATACAACAAGTTTGGCAGATTCTGTAAATCAGATCAAGAGTGCCTGTCCGGAAGCTACCGTTTCCGTTCAGACAGAACTTCTTACCAAATGTTCTGCACTTCTTGCCAAAGCGCAGAGTGCTCTGAATACTTTGATCGAAGCAACCGACAAGGGCTGCGCAATGGAAGAAGGAAAAGAGCAGGCTGAGTTCTATCGTGACTCTGTATTTACTGCTATGTCAGAGCTGCGTACTCCAATCGATGAGCTGGAAATGCTTGTTGATAAAGAATATTGGCCGGTACCTTCTTATGGAGACCTGATTTTTGAAGTATAATCATTCAATATAGTTATTAAATACCCGAGCCGCAAATGTAGTATTTTCTATGTTTGCGGCTCCTTTTTCTGCATAGAATAAAGTAATCCCCTTTTTTGAGATAGCCATGAAAAAAGTTACTGTTATTCTTCTGCTTGTATTGTGTGCCTATTTTCTTTATCCCCACACCCGCCTCGCATATTACAAACCAATCATTCCAAAGCGGAAATTAACCGCTACTGCTCTCACATTAAAGGTTGGAAAAACCGCATATGTTCATTTACAGCATTCGAAAAAGCCGGTACGCTATTATTCCACTGCTCCCTACATCGCCAGTGTCTCCCCTTTTGGAAAAATCACAGGCAGGCGGACCGGAGTCGCCATCATCCAAGTGATCTCAAACAAAAAATGCTACCGCTGTAAAGTAACGGTCGTAAAGTAATCGTCATCAAATAACCGGTATTTTTTCCCTTGTCGCTGCATAAAATATAGCATAAAAAATGATAGGACGGTTATATTATGAAATTACGTCTCACTTTATTTTTCGTCTGTCTGTCCGCTTTTCTGTTTACTATTTCCGGAAGTGCACTGGCAGAAGAAAAAACGACTTCCGGAGGTGCTGTGGACATCAGCGCTGTTTCTGCCGTATTGATCGAGGGTTCTACCGGAGATATTATCTATGAAAAAGACAAGGACAAAGAACTGGTTCCCGCCAGTATTACAAAGATCATGACGCTTACTTTGATCTTTGAAGCACTGGATAATGGCAAACTGACATTGGAAACGCCGGTCTCTGTCAGCGAATACGCCGCAAGTATGGGCGGTTCCCAGGTCTTTTTAGAACCAAATGAAACGCAGACAGTCGATACGATGATCAAATGTATCTCAATTGCAAGTGCAAACGATGCCGCCGTCGCAATGGCAGAAAAAATTGCAGGTTCCGAAGAAGCCTTTGTGAAAAAAATGAATGAAAAAGCTGTCGCTCTCGGTATGAAGCATACACAATTTAAAAATTGCACCGGTCTCGATGATAATATTGAATCCGGCCATTTTTCAAGTGCTTATGACGTCGCACTCATGTCGCGTGAATTGATCACAAAACACCCGGAGATCAGCAATTATTCTACCGTTTGGATGGACACGATCATTCATAAGACGAAAAAAGGAGAAACCGAGTTTGGTCTGACTAACACCAATAAGCTGGTCCGCTTTTACGATGGGATCACCGGGCTCAAAACCGGTTCCACTTCCAAAGCCAAATACTGTCTGAGTGCCAGTGCACACCGTGATGATATGGACCTTATCGCCGTTATCATGGCTGCGCCGGATCATAAAAAGCGTTTTTCCGAAGCACAGGCTCTTCTTGATTACGGTTTTGCCAACTGCCATATTTATCGTGATACGGACATTGCACAGGCATTGAAACCGGTTCCTGTTCAGGGTGGCAAAGAAGATCAGGTAGTTCCGGTTCCGAAGAGCACCTTTTCTTATCTTTTGAAAAATGAAGATTCTTCCGCTGCTCCGACAAGAAAAATAAGTTATTTTGACGCACAAAAGGCACCCCTGAAAAAAGGTGCCCCTGTCGGTTCCGTTGATTATTATGAAAAAGATAAAAAAATCGGTTCCGTTGTCCTTGCCGCATCGAAAGATATCCCGGCCGCCGGGTTTACAGACTACCTTCTCGCGCTGACAAAGAAACTATTCCATAAGTCGTAATTTTCTGGCAACAAGATATAATTTACGTCCCATTGGAAAATCAAACAATTCCTGCTTTGACATTCCTTTCAGCGATAAAAACATCCAGAAGAATACCAATGCGCCGACGGCGACGGATACTAACGATGCCAGTGCATTCGCCATATAACCACCTAAAAATGTCAGGCACAGGCGGTTCATAAGAGTATATACGATCGCTACTGCGACCCCCATCCACAGACTGGCAGAAAGCGGCACGCCAAACGTCAAAAGAGGTTTCACTTCAAAGGTTGGAATATACCGTTTTAATGCCAAAATATTCAACATGCTTACAATAATTGGAAATGTCACATTCCCGATCACTAAAACATATACATTAAGTTCTGTCGCATGCAAAAGTGCCACTACGATGCCGATGTGAATGACAAGCGAAATGGCCGAATGAATGACCGGCAGACGCATTTTATCGATACTCTGCAAAGCTCCTCCTGTTACATTGGAGATAGCATAAAAGATAATGGCGGCAGAACCGGCAAGCATCAATTTACCACCGGTAATATAATCCGACGACGGAAACAGCATGCGAATCAAGCCCTGCCCGATCACCATGTATCCAATCGCACATGGGAAGGCAATGATCATATTAAATTTAATTCCGGAAGAGATATTGTCATTTAAAAGTTTCTCATCCCGTTTTGTATACGCCGCTACTGCACTCGGGATCATCGAAGATGCGATGGATGTCGAAATTGCGATTGGCAGTGTCGTCAAAAGACGATATTTGGAACTGTACATCCCAACCATCGACTTGATCGTAACAGAGTCAATCCCCTTGCCTCCAAGTACATCCCCGAATAGATAATAGTCCACTAAACCGCTGATCTGATATACCGTCTGGCTTAAAATAACCGGAAGAATTGTCATAATCAGCATGCGGTAAATATGAGTTGCAGAATACAGTTGTTTGGTCTGATCTTTCCTCTCGAGCTTATTCTGGATCGGGCGATAGATCCAATAAACAAATCCCACCAGAAGAAGGGCAAAAAGTGCTCCCATGCATGTTCCGAGTGTACCACCGGCAGCGCCCCATCCACTCTTAAACGGACTGTCTGCGTTCCATTTCATAAGGTAATAGGCACCGGCTACACTCACAATAGCATTGACAATCTGCTCTACGACCTGCGACACCGCCGTCGGGATCATCGTTTTCTTTCCCTGGAAGAAGCCACGGAACACTCCCAAAAGGGCGACGATAAATATCGTCGGTGCCAATATACGAAGCGGATATCTCACTCCGGCGTAATCCGGATAAATATGTGTCTCGATAAATCCGGAACCGGCAAACAAAAGGATGCCAAATAATCCACCGGAAACCACGGCAAATAAAAGAGTCAGCCGGAAAGTTTTCCCGGTATTTTTGTACTGCTTTTGTATACTCTGGGCGGCAATAATCTTCGATAATGCCAGCGGAATACTGTAAGAGGAAACAATCAACACAATATCATATACATCTACTGCAACAGCATAGATACCATTGCCCTCTTCTCCCAGTATATTGGACATGGGGATTCGGTAGATCATACCGATAAACCGTACGATCAGGGATGCCATGGCAAGGATGCTTCCCTGCTTTAAAAAATCGCTTCCCTGGGATGTCTGTTGTCTTTTCTCACTCATACTGATTCCTTTCTGTTTTCCATTTTTTGTCCATTGCAGTCAATTATTTTTCTTTCAATGAAATCAATTTTTTTCTGCTTGTCGGATAGGCCGCAATGTATGTTTTTCCCGGATTGATCGTAAGTACATTTCCGGACTCATCATAATATGTCATCTTATGATCTGCCTCGCTCTTACGCCATGTGATCTTCACATGTTTTCCATTGGTAAGATAATATCCTTCTCCTTTTCTCTTGTGAAGGAAAAGGTGCTGATATCCGTTTTTATCTATATTTTTCTCTTTTACCAGCTGCACGATAACATTTTTGAAAGCCAGCTGTTTGTTATTTTTGTGGTCTTTATGTTTCTTGCCATATTCATATTTTTTGTAGGTCTTACTCTTTTCGTCATATTTGAGATAACACGTTGAGTAATCGGAAAATGGCAGTTTAATATATGTTGTATCGTCTGTGGAATCGAGATCGGTATCTTCCTCATAAAACGTAAAATGCTCTGCCACATTGTCCGACTTCACCTTTGTGCGGTAACCAAGTTTTTTGGCTCCCTTTTTCATTTTTTTGCCGGTGGTAAACACATTATGCGGTGCCTTATACGAATAATCTCTGGCATAAACGACCGGTCCGACCGCTGACAGACCACTTAAATTGTTAATTCCCAGTTCTTCTATCTTGGAAATCGCATATTTTGTCTGTCCGAAATGGCAGAATATGGCATCCCACTCGCTGGCAAAGCTGACAAAATAATGTCTGGCGCTTCGTACGGATCCCAGTTTCTTGATCTTGTCCACATCCTGAATCACACCAAGCATTCTCGTAATTCCACCTTCTGCAAGAGCTTCATACAATACATCGATCTGTGAAGTTCCCTGCTGATTGGCATTGGCATACTCAATATTGTTGATAATAACCGCATATGGCCGTTTTTCTGCCGCTTTTTCCGTAATATATTCTCCGGTCAGATTGCTCCGCACCATGCCTTCATGTGGATCCTTTGTCGGTTCCGGTGTCGCCGTCACTACAGGTGCCTGCGTTGCTTCCGGCGCTTTCTGTTCGTCTGCCACTTTTCCGGAATGATTCATAAGAACCACCGCTCCGGCGGCCATCGCAATTACAACGACAGCACAAATACAACTGATCAGTATTACTTTCTTTTTATTTTTCATTGCTCTACCCTTTCCTTTCTTTTATGTAAAGACATGATTTAGTTTCTTTCGCGCAGGATTCCCATCTGTTCCATGATCTCCCGCTGCTTTGCTTCCATCTGCTTACGTTCTTCCTCTTCCATATGATCGTAGCCAAACAGATGCAGCATACTGTGCACAATCAGAAAACTATATTCGCGCAATTCCGAATGTCCGTATTCTTCCGCCTGTTCTGCGATCACATCGGAGCACAAAACGATGTCCCCAAGCACCAGTTCCTCGCTTTCCGGAGAAATCGTCATGCTGTTTTCAAAGGCTTGTCCCTCAAAACCGCCCGGTGTATCGTATTCCATCATCGGGAAACTCAAAACATCCGTCACACGGTCAACCTGGCGGTGTTCCGCATTGATCTCACGAATGGTTTCTTTTTCCACTATCGTCACGCTGACTTCTGTCTCATACGGGCAATTTTCATGATCGCACACAAAGGAAATCACTTTTTTCGCCTGTTCTTCCGGATCAAACGGAAATTCTCTTTCTGTCTCATTTTCAAAATATACTGTCATCGGCTTTCTCACTTTCTTTTGTGCTCATTTTTTCGCTTTTCGCGGTACTGCTCTCTTGCCTCAAATTTTTCATAGGCATGTACGATTTTTTGCACCAGCGGATGCCTTACCACGTCTTTGTTGGTAAGATACGACACGCCGATCTCGTCCACACCTTTTAATACCTTTAATGCCTGTTCCAGACCGGACTGGGTCGAAAATGGAAGATCTTTCTGAGAAAGGTCTCCGGTGATCACCACTTTGGAGCCAAACCCAATTCTTGTCAAAAACATTTTCATTTGCGCCGGCGTCGTATTCTGTGCTTCATCCAGTATAATAAAAGCATTATCCAGTGTCCGCCCACGCATATAGGCAAGTGGTGCGACCTCGATCAATCCCTTTTCGGAATTTTTGATAAAACTGTCTGCCCCCATGATCTGGTATAATGCATCGTACAATGGCCGCAGATACGGGTCAATCTTGCTTTGCAGGTCTCCCGGAAGAAATCCCAGATTTTCTCCGGCTTCGATCGCCGGTCTGGTCAAAATGATCTTTCCCACTTCATCCTGCTTAAATGCCTGTATCGCCATTGCCATCGCCAGATAGGTTTTTCCGGTTCCCGCCGGTCCGACACCAAATACCATCATTTTCTCGCGGATAGCATCCACATATTTTTTCTGGCCAAGTGTTTTTGGTTTTACCGGTTTTCCCTGAATCGTAAAGGCAATCAGCTCATTGTCAATTTCTGCCAAAGACACCGGGGACTTTTCTTTTGACAATGCCAATAAATAATTAACATTTTGCTCCGTGATCGTATTTCCACGCTTTGCCAATTCCAAAAGTTCAGTAAATACACGTTTGGCTTCTGCGACATTTCCACTTTCTCCCTCTACTTTGACGGAACCATCCCGGACGATCACATCGACGCCAAGATTTCTTTCTATTTTTTTTAAATGTACATCCAATCCGCCAAAGATATTATTTTCATATTCTGCCGGAATGTCCAGCAGGATCTGTTCACGTGCCATCTGTCTCTTCCTTTCCCTGTGCCGCCTCAAGTTCTTCCGGCTGCACTTCCTTTTTATTCATCGTTTCTATGCAGGTGCGGATCACACCTGTGATTTTGTATTTATTTTCTTCCTGAATCATATTTTCCGTATGTTCTAAGATTTCATACCCCTCATTTTGCATTTGCTCCATCTTCGTAGCAAGATGTTTCTTAAATATACCGGCCGCCTGCTCTTTGGTATACTGCTTTTTCACTTTTGTGTAATCCAGAAACTGCCGCCGGATAATCTTAACATTGATCTGAAGCGGAATAAACCGCTCTTCAAAACATACATAATTCATTATATCATAGTTACCTGAATTATCAAACCATTTTAATGGATTTTTTAAGGAAATTCGTGAGTCATTGTATTGAAAAGTGTAAATATTCCGTTTTTTTCCTGTCATTTGTTTATCTATGTATTCTTTTTGTAACTCTTCTTCCCATTTAACGGTATGCAGCAGCCGAATTTCTCCATCAGCCGTCACTCCCTGCTTTCGGATGATCTGCTCATCATCTCCCACGATATCATAACTTCCCTGTATCAGAACCTGCCCCTTTTTCACGACATCTCCTTTTTGGCACAATGGAGTGCCGCTTCTTGTCACAATTGCCTCAATTCTCCCACCACAAGGTGCCGTCAGACTAACCGCCTGCTCGGTTTCTTTTTTTTCTTTCCTCATTTTTCCCTCTTTTACCTGAATCTGGAGCACACATCCTTTTTCTTCTGCGGAAACCCAGCTCAGATCCGGATGCAGAAGCCTTAGATTTTGTTCAATCTTATCGCACTGCAGATGTTTTCTTGTCATCCCGCGATACACTCCCATTTCTTCAATCTCGGCTCCCAATCCTTCTTTGGTATAGGTCTGCTGTCCGCGGAATTGAATGTCCCATACAAAAAGGGAAAGGATGTACAAAACCGCAAAAAAAAGACCGATTCCCCACGTAAAGGTCCAATCCCGTCTGGCTTTCAGACACCAAAAAGGAAATCCGCATTTTTTCCGAATATGCGGAACCGTCTTTGTTTTTCGGGCAAGTGGGCGCAATTTCGAATATTCCGCCGCGTACATAAAAAAAACGGCCTGCTTTTCCCTTTCTTTCACCTTCCACAGTTCAATCTCATGATGCCGACACAAATTCATAAATCGTTCCAGATGCCCTCCCGGCACCTGACATTCTATGTATCCCATGATCCACCGCATTCCGGTCCTCCTAACTCGCAAAATATATTTTTTCTATTTTTCCACACACGCGGCATTCATCCTGCTGAAATGACTCAATCCCCAGTTTTTCCCCTTCAATCACCACACGCATATGCTTTCCCTGCACTTTCACAAGGCATTCTGTGTATTCGATCAAGGACTTGTAATTTTCAATAATGGCATATTCCGTTCCAAACATTTTTACAATGGTTGCTCCCTCTAAAATATCGGGCTGGAGCCCCAGTTTTTCTGAAATCGGATTCATGTGACACCCTCTCACAAAAGCCGCTTGGTATATTATATGCAGGAGGAGGCACCAACGTGACACGTCCTCTTCGCTCCTCACGGAGCTCATCGTCGTGACAGTCGTCACATAATCGTCCAAGTCACAACTCGACACGCTCTCTTCGCTCCTCGCGGAGCTCATCGTCGTGACAGTCGTCACATAATCGAAAAAAACGGTGCATGGCTTTGTGCAAGCACAGCCATGAGCCGTTTCTTCCGATTGCGTGTCTCGTTGTTTGCACGGAAAAAGGAGGTATCCGACTGAGTCGAACAACCTCCTTCATATGTGCAATTATTTAAATTTTCTTTTACGAGCAGCTTCAGACTTTTTCTTACGTCTTACGCTTGGTTTCTCATAATGCTCTCTCTTACGAATTTCCTGCTGGATTCCTGCTTTTGCACAGTTTCTCTTGAAACGACGCAATGCGCTATCCAATGATTCGTTTTCTTTAACGATTACATTTGACATAGTATCACACCTAACCTCCCTCCAGTTGTAAGATTGTGCAAAATACAACTGTTTGGGTATTTTTTCGCACTAACACATATTATAACACAAATTTGGAAAACGTCAACTACTTTTGGCGATTTTTTCATCCAATCTGCGAAATAATTACTTCTTTGGCCTTTTTCAACGCATCCGGGATACCCGCCGGATTCTTTCCACCTGCCTGAGCCATATTTGGACGACCACCGCCGCCACCACCGACAAGGGATGCCACTTCTTTGATCAGATTACCGGCATGTGCCCCTTTCTTGATCGCACCTTCTGTCGCTGTCGCCATCAGGTTTACTTTGCCATCGTTTTCCGTCGCATACAGGATTACGGCTTCACCGAGTTTCTGTTTTGCTTCATCACCAAGATCGCGCATTCCATTCATATCTACACCGGACAATGCTTTCACAAGAACTTTGATGCCATTTACATCTTCTGCCTCGCTTGTTACATCTCCCGCTGCAGCTTTCGCAATCTTTGCTTTCAATTTATCATTTTCTTTGGAAAGTGTTTTTACTTCTTCCTGCAATGCAGTAATTCGTTTTACTACATCTGCCGGACTGACTTTCAGCAGTGCTGCTGCTTCTTTCAGCGTCTCTTCTACCTGATTGAAGTGAGCGATAAGCCCTGCTCCGGTAAGTGCCTCAATACGGCGAACTCCGGCAGCTACACCACTTTCTGAAACAATCTTGAAGGCAGAAATATTACTTGTATTCTTCACGTGTGTACCACCACAAAGTTCGGAACTAAAATCGCCCATCTGAACAACGCGGACCGTGTCACCGTATTTTTCTCCGAAAAGAGCCATGGCGCCGGTCTTCTTTGCCTCATCAATGGTCATTTCATTGGTTACGACATCCAGGCCGTTCTGAATTTCCTGATTTACAATTTCTTCCACTTTTGTAATTTCTTCCGGTGTCATCGGAGAGAAATGGGTAAAGTCAAAACGGAGTTTATCCGGATCCACCAAAGATCCTGCCTGCTCTACATGATTTCCAAGCACCATACGAAGGGCTTTCTGCATCAAGTGAGTTGCACTATGGTTGTTGGCGATAAGATTTCTGCGAGCCTCATCTACCGCAAGAGTAACGGTTTCTCCTACTTTGATGCTGCCTTTCGTCATCTTGCCGACATGACCGATCTTGGTTCCCTGCAATTTAATCGTATCTTCTACGACAAATTCTGCATTCGCTGTGCGGATCACACCGGTATCGGCAACCTGTCCGCCCATTGTCGCATAAAATGGAGTCTCTTCTACGAGGATAGTTCCTTCCATGCCTTCTTTTAACTCATCCACCAAAGCATCTGCCGTCGTCAAAACGGTTACTTTGGAATCGTGAGTAAGGTCATGATATCCGACAAATTTACTCTCAATGGCCGCATCGATCGACTGATAAATCGTAACATCCGCACCCATGTAGTTTGTCTCTTCGCGGGCGTCTCTTGCTTTCTGACGCTGTACTTCCATCGCCTCTTTGAATCCCTCTTCGTCCACGGTGAATCCTTTTTCTTCCAGAATTTCAATCGTAAGATCAATCGGGAATCCATACGTATCATATAACTTAAATGTATTTTCGCCGGAAAGAACGGTCTTCTTCTCAGCTTCCATCTCAGCCATCATGTCATTTAAAATAGACAATCCCTGATCAATGGTCTTATTGAAATTTTCCTCTTCCGTAGCGATCAGTTTCAAAATATAATCTTTTTTATCTGCCAATTCCGGATAACCGTCTTTGGACTCACGGATTACAACCTCACTCAATTTGGCAAGGAATGCACCTTTGATACCAAGCAATCTGCCATGGCGCGCTGCACGGCGAAGCAGACGGCGGAGAACATAACCACGTCCTTCATTGGATGGCATGATACCGTCGGAAACCATAAATGTTACCGAACGGATATGGTCTGTGATCACACGGATGGAAACATCTTTTTTGTATTCCGTCTCGTACTCTACATTGGCATATTTGCAGACTTCGTCGCGGATGGCTTTGATCGTATCTACGTCAAAAATGGAATCCACATCCTGCATTACGGTAGCCAGACGCTCCAATCCCATACCGGTATCAATGTTTTTATTTTCAAGCTCTTCATAGTTGCCATTTCCGTCATTATTGAACTGGGTAAATACGTTGTTCCAGATCTCGATATAACGGTCACAATCGCAGCCTACCGTACATCCCGGTTTGCCACAGCCGTATTTCTCTCCACGGTCATAATAAATTTCCGAACAAGGACCACAAGGACCTGCACCATGCTCCCAGAAATTGTCTTCTTTTCCAAAGCGGAAGATACGGTCTTTGTCTACACCGATTTCTTTATTCCAAATGTTAAACGCCTCATCGTCGTCCTGATAAACAGACGGATACAAACGGTCCGCAGGAATCTCCAATATTTTTGTCAAAAATTCCCAAGACCAGGCAATGGCTTCATGTTTGAAATAATCTCCAAAAGAAAAGTTTCCAAGCATTTCAAAAAATGTACCATGACGGGCAGTCTTTCCTACATTTTCGATATCACCGGTACGAATACATTTCTGACAGGTTGTCACGCGGCGTCTCGGTGGAATCTCCTGACCGGTAAAATATGGCTTCAATGGTGCCATACCGGCATTGATCAAGAGAAGACTCTTGTCATTTTGCGGAATCAATGAAAAGCTCTTCATCACAAGATGACCTTTGCTTTCAAAGAAATCCAGATACATTTTCCTAAGTTCATTCAATCCATATGGTTTCATGTGGGTCCTCCTTCTATGTCAATACATAATTATCAAAATAAAGACGTACGCAAAACGCACGTCTTTATTTTAGTCTTTTTCGTCTCTTTTGTCAATGTCTTTATGACTTTGCGAGTATCCCGTTTATTTCCGAATCTGCCCATTTCCCAAAATGATATATTTGGTGCTGGTAAGCGCCAAAAGTCCCATCGGTCCTCTGGCATGCAGTTTCTGAGTACTGATTCCTATTTCTGCGCCAAACCCAAACTCAAATCCATCGGTAAAACGTGTCGATGCATTCACATAAACCGCCGCTGCATCAATCTCATTTAAAAAGCGCATGGAACTTTCATAATCCTTTGTAATGATAGATTCTGAGTGTCCTGTATTATACTTATTAATATGCGCGATTGCCGCATCAATGTCCGGAACCACTTTCATGGAAATGATGCGGTCAAGATATTCCGTTCCATAATCTTCCTCGGTCGCAGGCACGATCTTCGCATCGTATTTTTGCGAGATTTCATCCCCGCGGATCTCAACATCATGAGCATACAATGCTTTGCATATTTCCGGAATGGCTTTTTCCGCGATGGCTTCATGAATCACCAGGGATTCACAGGCATTGCAGACACCGAGACGCTGTGTCTTTGCATTTACAATGATATTGACCGCCATCTCAATATCTGCTGTCTCATCGACATAGACATGGCAGTTCCCGGTTCCCGTCTCAATGACCGGAACAGTACTCTTTTCCACTACCGTGCGAATCAAGCCTGCGCCTCCACGTGGGATAAGCAGGTCCATGTACTGGTTAAGACGCATAAATTCCTGTGCCGTCTCTCTGGAAGTATCTTCCAATACCTGAATGGCATCTGCCGGCAAACCAACTGCGTCAAGTGCCTCACGGATTAGATTGCAGATTGCCAGATTCGAGTGGATCGCATCGCTGCCACCGCGAAGGATGACTGCATTTCCTGTCTTAAAGCAGAGTGCAAATGCATCTGCTGTCACATTTGGACGGGATTCATAAATGATTCCGATGACTCCCATCGGCACACGTTTCTGTCCGATCTGCAGTCCGCTCGGTGTCGTTTTCATGGAAATCACTTCTCCTACCGGATCTGTCAAGGCAACGACCTGACGGATTCCCTCTGCCATTCCCTCAATCCGGTCTTCGGTCAGACGAAGCCGGTCAAGCAGTGCCTCCGACATATGATTTTTCTTTGCTTCTTCGATATCTTGATCATTTGCGGCTAATATGTACTCTGTTTTTGCAGTCAACGCTTTGGCAACCGCCGAGAGTCCTTTATTTTTTTCTGTTACCGTCATACGGTTCATAAGAACCGAAGCCTGCTTTGCTGCTGCGCCAATTTCATTTAATGTCATATCCGTGTTTCCTTTCTATTTTTAAATTATTTTCGCTGCATAATTTCTTTTTCTGTCACGATCACATCGGGTTTCACGTCACAGCGTTCCCCGGGGATCAAAATCATTTTTTGTTCGGAAAAGGCGGCAAAAACTGTCATAAAATCGATCATTTTCCATTCTGCCTCATGTGCATTCAGATAACGGTCATAATAACCGCCGCCATATCCCATCCGGTATCCTCGGGCATCGTAAGCCGTTCCGGGCATGATCATAAGCACTTTTTTCTGTTCTTCTTTTACCGTTTCAAAAGAAAACTCCGGTTCTTCCCCGGTTGGCTCCCATATTTTCTGATAACCACGTTTTAATTTCGAAAGATCTGTGATTTCAAAAAAACGTATCTGCTTTTCTTTCACATAGGTTTTTGGCAGATACAATTTCTTACCCTGCGTAAGTACCGCCCGATTTAGCGCATCAACTTCCACTTCCGAACGGAACGCATGGTATGACAGCACAATATCTGCCTCTTTAAACCAGTCTGCCTCCAAAATCTTTTTGGCAATTTCTTCCGATTTTTGTTGTCGGCTTTCTTCATCAATGGAATCTCTTGTTTCCACTGCTTTTTTTCTCACTTTTTCCTTACTTATCATTATTTTTCGTCCCTCACTTCAACCGCTTTTTTCGATCTGAGCGGATGGATACTTCCATCTTTTTCCTGAATCGACACATTGGCAAGGCTCGCACGCAGGTTATTTCTCACGGATTCAATGTACTCCGCACGCAGAAGTGCCTGCTCTTTCGCCTCTTCTTCTGTCAATGTTCCCGCTTTTTTCTTTTTATATAATTCATTGATTCTCGCAATCTTTTTTTCGTCCATAATCTCCTATCTCCGATTCAAATATTCTTTTAAGTGAAAATGTCTGGTGCGGTGTTCTTTAAATACCGTACCAATGTCTTTTCCTTCCATAAGGGTCAGGATATTTTCCATATTGTCTCCATTGATGATCGCCATATCGGCACCTGCATCATTGGCAATACCGGCTGCCGAGATCTTTGAACTCATACCGCCTGTACCAAACGACGTTGTGGGACCTTTCGCCATCTCGATCATTTCGTCGCTGATCCGTTCCACATAAGGGATGAGTTCTGCCTCCGGATTCCGGTTCGGATCATCGGTGTAAAGCCCGTCAATATCGCTGAGCAGTACAAGCATATCCGCTCCGGCGATTGCGGCAACGACAGCCGACAGGGTATCATTATCACCAAATTCGATCTCGTCGATCGCTACCGTATCGTTTTCATTTACAATCGGAATGGCGCCTAACGACAATAATTCCTCGAACGTATTGCGCGCATTGTGACGGCTCGTGTCATTTTCAATGGTAAATTTTGTCATAAGAATCTGTGCCGTATACTGATTGTATTCGGAAAATAATTTCTGGTATACGGTCATCAGACGACTCTGGCCGATTGCCGCACAAGCCTGTTTCAAACTTGTCGTATCGGGCCGCTTGGTAAGTCCAAGTGCCTTTCGTCCGACCGCGATCGCACCGGAAGATACCACGATAATATCTTTTCCCTGATTATGCAGATCCGTCAAAATACGCACAAATTTTTCCAGTTTCACAAGGTCAAGCCCCCCTGTCTCTTCGTGTGTGATCGTTGAACTTCCCACTTTAAATACAATTCGTTTTTTATCCTTAAATGCTTCTCTCATCATTCTTTCCTTTCTCTCGCGATCGCAAGTGCGACACGCAGACCATCCATCGCTGCCGACATGATTCCACCGGCATACCCGGCACCCTCTCCACATGGATAAAGTCCCTCGCAGACAGGCGACATAAAGGTATCTTCGCGCAATATGCGTACCGGCGATGATGTCCTGGTCTCTGTCCCCAGAAGCAGTGTGTCTCCATCATCAAACCCTTTGATCTTTCTGCCAAACTGCTTCATCCCTTCCATAATACCATTAGAAATCGCTGGGGGCAATATATTTTTCAAGTTTTCTTTTACAACTTCTCCTTTAGTACACGGATGAACTTTTCCAAATTCTTCCGTTTTCCGATTTGTGCAAAAATCTTCCAATCTTTGAACGGGAATTTTTCCTCTGCCAAGTTCAAATGTTTTCTTTTCCAATGCCCGCTGAAATTCGACCCCTGCCAGCACATCGTCTCCCGGATAATCCTCCGGTGTTACGGAAACCACGATCGCACTATTGGCATTTTCAGAATCTCTGCCATGATTGCTCATTCCATTTACGACCGTAAATCCCGGTTCCGAAGAAGCATTTACGACGTAACCGCCCGGGCACATACAAAAACTGTAAACTCCCCGGTCATCCGACGTTCTTCCCGTCAATTTATAATCTGCCACCGGCAGACGATCGTCCAACGTTCCGTATTGGCTCAGATTGATCGTATCCTGCCGATGTTCCACGCGCACTCCGACGGCAAACGGCTTTGCTTCCATCGGAATATTCTGCTCTTTCAATACCTGAAACGTATCTCGGGCACTATGACCGATGGCAAGAACGCAGGCATCGCAAGGGATTTCTTTTTGCTGCCCTGACTCGTCTTTTACAACGACTCCCTCTACCTTTCCATTTGCTTTCTCGATTTCCATAAATTGGGTGTGAAAATAATACGTAACACCCAGTTCTTCCATCTCTTCCCGCATGGATTGAATCACCCCGCGAAGTTTATCCGTTCCAATATGCGGCTTTGCCTGATACCGGATTTCCTCCGGTGCCCCATGCGCAATAAACGTATCCAGAATAAATTTCCGCTTTCCCGTCTTATCTTTTACCCCGGTATTCAGCTTTCCATCTGAAAATGTACCGGCTCCGCCCTCTCCGAAGGAAACGTTGGTCTGGGGATCGAGTTCGCCACTCTTCCAAAAATGAGCCACTTTCTGCATCCGCTCCATCATCGGACCGCCTCGCTCGATCAAAATCGGCTTGTACCCGCAGAAAGCCAGAAAATAAGCACACAATAGGCCTGCAGGACCCGCACCAACGATAACGATCCGCTTCTCCGGCTCTTTCACTTGAAGTCCCGGGATTTCTTCTGCCAGCGAATGCTCCGCTTCATATTTTGACAAGTTCGCATTTTTCCGATTATGCTTTAAAATCTCATCTTCGCTTTTGGCGGAAAATGCAACCGTATAATTGCAAAAAATATCCGGTTTCTTCCTCGCATCTATGCTCTTTTTGACAATTTGCAGATCGGTTATTTCTTCCGGTCTGATATGTAATTTTGCCGCCAGTTTTTTTTGTATTTCTTTCTTATTATCTTTGCGATAATCAATTTTACATTGTCGATACTGTAACATTTTATGCCTCCTGATCTGCCGTGATCTGACGGGCACACAGGTAACCTGTCGCCCATGCAAAATGCAGATTATATCCTCCACAAATTCCATCTACATCAAGCAATTCCCCGGTCAGATACAAATTTTCCACTTTTTTCGATTCCATCGACGGAATATCTACTTCGGACAGCGGCACACCGCCCGCCGTCACCTGTGCGCGTTCCATCCCAAACGTATCTGTAATCTTTACCGGATACTGCTTTAATAACTCGGCTAAATTTTTCTTTTTTTCCAATACCTTTACCCATTTTTTGTGAACAATGCCCTGCAAATACTCACTTCCATATTTTTTCATCCATTGTTCCACTTTTTCATTATCCCAGTCTGGCAGAAAATCCAGTTCACAGATCACCTGACTGCCTGCATCCAAGGCCGCAGCCGCCTGCGAACAAAGTTGAAATACCGGTATTCCGGAAATTCCATCCTTGACAATCTGAATCTCTCCCCGCTCGTCTGCCACCTTTTTCCCATCGATCCAAAGAGAAACTTCTCCCGGCATCCGCACTCCGGCAAGCATCTCCCACTCGGCACCCTCGGCCTTTAATCCCGTCAATGCCGGATACAGTTTTGTCACCCGGTGCCCCAAACTCCGTGCCAGCAGATAACCGCTGCCATCTCCTCCACAGGGTTTATTGGCCTTTCCCCCACACGCCAGCACAAGCGCATCTGCTTTTACCTTCACACCGCCCTTTGCACAAATCGTAAATTCGTTATTTTTATGTACCACTTTTGCCACTTTCGTCTCAAAAAGGAACTGCACACCGCACCGTTTGCAGGCATTGACCAGAAAATCACGCACGGTAACTGCCTGCCCGGTATAGGGATAGAGGTATCCATCCCTCTCTTTGTGAAAAATTCCAATTTCTTCCATTTGTTCAATTGCTTTATCCGCAGGAAATGCTTCTAATATTTTACCAATTTTCTCTTTTTCTCCATGATAACAGGAAGTCCGCATCCGGAGATTGCTGAAATTGCATCTGCCATTACCGGAAGCCAATATTTTCTTGCCGGCAACTTCGTTTTTTTCCATCACAAGAACTTTTTTGCCCTGTCTGCCGCACTGCCAGGCGCACATCAACCCCGACGCGCCTGCACCGGCTATGACAACATCAAACTTCTCCTCCATGGTCTTCCTCGCTTTCCTATTTTACTTGTCACCAAACGCAGTTTGATGACCTGCGTGGGCTTCAGCCCACTTCCTATTTTACTTGTCACGTAACTATATTTCATTGTAGCACATTTTCTCTTTTGACGCGATACCTTTTTGATTAACTCGAAAAATTTTCCAGCATGGAATACAATTCTTCCTCATCTTTCAGGAAAAATCCCTCTTTTAATTTCTGCTTTTCTTCTTCCGGCAAATTATCGATCAAAATGCCGGTATATTCATACGGGGTTTTTTGGTCCTCATGATATACGACAACCTGTCCCTCTTCTTCTTTTAAAAAGAATGTCATCGTCTCCTCAGACAAATAATTTTCCCGAACCACGATCTGCTCTTTCGAAAACGAAATCAATTCTTTTTGCTGCGGGATATCTTTTCCGGTTTCTCCCTCATGCTCGTCATTGTAGGTGGAAAAATATGCTTCTAATTCTTCCCTTGTTTTACCTGCAAGTTCTGCCGGCATCGTAGACTCTTCCCGGGTAATAACTCCGGTCACACCTTCGTACACTTCCACAATGTATTTCATGGAAGTATTCGTCCGTATTTCCTTCACGGTATCCACCGGATTCACCTGACTTTTTACCGGCTGACTGTTTCTAATTTTATAGGAACGGTAACTGTAAAAAGCAAACACCGTAAGTAACATGCCAAAACCAAAAAAAATGCTCACATATAGATATCTTCTTTTCATAATAACACTCCAATCTGATATCTATAGTGTGAACATTTTAGATTTTTTTATACATGTAACTATTCCAGACATTGGATCCTAATAGGGCTCCCCTCCCCATATGAGCATTTTCAGCCTTGTCAAAGGCGGGAAAGAACACGAAGTGTTCGAAATGCGAATGTGCGGGGAGGGGTGTCCTGAATAGTTACTTATACACAATTATAACTATTCCGGACTAATTCATAACTCGTCCGATCTTAACCGGATGACGATAGTAAGCATTGGAAATCTTAATACCATCACTTGGGTTACTTGCATGGATAACAAGTCCGCTTCCAATATACATCGCTACATGGTTGATCCGGCTTCCGTTGCTGTAGAAGAACAGATCTCCCGGTTTTGGCGAAGAAACTTTTCTGGTAACTCCTGCCTGCGCTGCGGCATTATGTGGAAGAGAATGACCATATTTTGCATAAAGGCTCATCGTAAATCCGGAACAGTCAGTACCATGGGTAAGACTTGCACCGCCCCATACATAACGGTTTCCAAGGAACTGTTTTGCATATTCTACGATGGATGCCTGTCCTTCGGATACACCATTGGAAGAACTTGCGGATACCGTACCCACTTTCACGGCACGTTTCAAAGAATACTGCTCTTCGACAAATTCTTTTGCTACAAAGGCATAATCATCATCTACTGTAACACATACCCAGTTTGCAAGATCTGCATTAATAGCATCCATTCCACCGGCACGTTTGATCGCCTCTTTGGAAATTTTCTGTTTTTTAATTACTTTTTCTACAAATTCTGTCGTCAGATTGTTTTCGCGGATAACAAATTCTTCTCCTTCGGAAACAACCGAATAAATCGGTGCATCTGTCGTCGGAAGGGCACGTACACGAAGAGAATTGGTTGTAATCTCGACGCATTCACGTCCCACTTTCGTAGCCGCCTTTTCTGCTTTCTCATCCGTCACAAGATATTTGGCTTTGACCCATCCGGTTACATTTCCGGAAACCATCTTTGCCCAGCCTTTTTTTATCTTATAAATGTGACAACCGGCATTTTTTGTCATTTTACCAACTATTTTTGAATTTTCAGACGGCTTTTTACGTACATTCAAATACGTATCTACTTTCGTAGCCACACCAAGACGGCTGTAATTCAAATTTAATTTTACATGCTCATCTTCTTTTTTCGTTTCTTCCGGTGCTGCTGTCTGCTGCGGCTCTTCCACCACCGGTTCCGGTGTTGCGGAAACCGCTGCGCTCGTCACTGCTCCATTTGCCACCTGATCACAATATTCATCCACTACTACAGCGGCACCACTCAAAGGCTTATCCGTTGCAACCATCGCTGCACTTACCGGCACCGCGATAATTCCTACCGCAAGAACCCCCGCTGCAATATATTTCACATATTTCCTATCGAACTTCAAAATATCATCTCCTGATTTATTACGAATTTGTTACATCTTTTTAATAAGATTATAACAAGTGATTACAAAGTTGTCAAGGATTAGTTGTTGTTTTCGTTTATATTGTAATTTGCCGGAAAAGTTTACATTACGTGAACTTCGTTCCACTACGGTCCGCGCAGACCAGAGGTCTCCCAGACCTCTTGCGCCGCTCGCGCTCCAATAAACGCGCAAGGGTATCGATATGCAAAATACGCATATCTGATACCCGCGTGTTTATACTCACTTCATGCAAATTTTTTCCGGCAAATTACAAAAATCCTAAAACAGCCAACAATAATTAAAACAAAGATACGCCTTACCATTCCATTTCATCAACTGTAATGCACTTTATTTTCTGTGGATAATTTGACTATACCGGCACGCCTCTTACTATCATTAGTGAAAAATGTAATTCAGCCGATATAGATACACCTGATGATATCGCGTATCTATATCGGCTGGCACAGGAAAGTCCTCTGCTATATGCTGAATTGGCTTGTAAATCTAATGGATGACAGGAATATGTGGATGCTATGAATGAATTTAATTAAGTTTATGTAGCTTCATTATGGTTTTGAACTAATCTGACATCAATTTTAACTTTCTTTTGATTGATAAAATAATTCATCGCTTTTTATGCGTCGAAAAAGGCGTCGAATTATTCTAATAATACATCTAACTCGGCTTTTAACCTGGCATATAATTCAATATGCCAACTCTATTTCTTTATAGCCCACATATAAATTAATTGTTGAAATTTCATTCTGATATATGGAGATACTGAATTTTAGACTACCATAATATTTTTGCAAATTCAATAAACTTCTTACATTCATCAATATCTACTGTTTGATTAACAGGGTTCATATATAACGTTTTTTTATGTGCCAAAAGCTGATCTAATATATGCCATGCCTCTCCATTGAAATCATTCGAAACCATTATTTCTTTACTATTCATTCCTATTATTCTTGTATGTGTCATAGCAATGTTCTTTTTCTCTTTTAAATATTCAATTATGTCTTTAGAAAGATAGTTATCTAGCCCGCCATAGGTCGCATGGTCTATTTCAGGTAGCCAATACAAATCTTCAGACCTATTACTATATTTTCCTTCTTTATCAGGTAAAGATATTTTATATTTTATCATTCCCCACATTAATTCAAACCATAAAACTGATTCTGACATTTTCCCTTTAAATGCAAGTGTGTGAATTATATCCAATTTTTCAATTAGCTTATTCAAATTTCGAATGTCAATTTGGCACAAAGTAGCTAATGTTTGTAACTCCTCTGCCGCCGCATCCTTTTCCTCAAATTTTTCAAAATAATAATTATATTTTTCTACATATTTAGATTGAAGCGCTCCCACTCCCAATTTCAAATTGAAACTAATAAATTTTCTCAGATATCTACCTGTATCAACTGCATTTCCAAAGATTTTTTTCACGGAATTCTCAAGTTGTTTACTGTCAACAGCCATAATAACAATTGTATTGGGGATACCCTCAAATAAATGATGAAGTCTCTCAAGAACTTTAATTGCATATTCAGGCATACATCTGTCTAGTTCATCAACAACTATTACAACAGTTTTTATTTCCGACATCCGTTTAAGTTTTTCCCTAGTTTCATCTAAAGTTTTCTTAAACGCAAACATTTTATCAAATTTAAATTTTTGATTATCAATGCCCGTCTTTTCACTTTGAAATGTTTCTACAATATTAACACCTATTTTATTTTTTACATACTCTCCGGCTACTTCTGTCAATATTTCTTTCGCTGTTTCCCAACCTGCTTTTGCCACTTTGTTAATTCTATGTTCTAGTGAATTTTCAGAGTTTTCTAGCATTGCTGATATTATCGCAACAGAAGGTTCTTCATAATAATCATATTGCCAACAATTATAATGAAAAACATAAAATTTATCATCGTAGGTATCCTCATTAACAACAGGAGATAATCTTCTCTCAAGTTCTTCTAATACATAAGTTTTTCCATATCCCCAAGTTCCATCAATCGAAAATATTTTTCCTTGTTTTAAATCTGACATAGTGTTGACAAGCTGATATAACATATCAATAAATTGTTCTCTATTCAAAACATCAACTGTTTCCTTCATTCATATTCCCCTTTGCTCTTCAGATGAAAATTTGTCTTATTAATGTATCATTTATTATGCATTACGAAAAATATAGTCTTATTAAACTATTCTTTCAAAGTAATATCTCTCATTAGCCTTTGTACTTCCTCTGACCGTATCAGCATCCTCATCTTCTCATCCCCACTTTCAACCTCAGGCTTACCACACCTAAGATTATCCGTATGCTCTGACACACAACAATCTTTATACCAGCATTCACCCATAAGAGTCCCTTTAACAGACCACTTTTCATTTTGTGTAAATTCACCAACCAATGACTTCATCACACGTTCTGTAGAATATCTCTTAAAACCTGCTATATACTGTAATGTTTTCTCATCATCAATCTTTGATAAATCGATTCTGTGATTCTCAACTGCCGCCAAAACTTTATCACGGATTTTTATTTTATCGGTCTTTCCAATTCCTGTCCATTCTACCAGCTTATCAAATGCGAGAATCAGGTACTCAAAACAAATCATATCCAGAATTACAATCTTTCCTTCTGACTTATCTGTTATTGATTTCAACATACGATACTTGTTGCGAATGTCCTGATTATCAACCACATAATCAAACGCAACGAAGTATTCATCTCCATCTTCAGTCTCCAAGTCTATTAATGCATCCAGTAAACCCTGATTGCTCCATTTACTCTCAACTACAAGTTCATTGTCAAAAAAAAGCTGATTAACTAATTTCCAGAAGTGAAGTCCTGCACCGGTATCCTCTGTCCATAAATATCTCATATCACAACTCCTCTTCCAGTGTTATCCTGTTATTATCAAACTTCAGCACCTTAAAGCTCTTATCAGATACATTGAGTCCGTCACAATTTCGTAGAAAAAGCATATACTGATTAGACAACTCAAAATTAATGAATCTCCTGACATCATCATTAATCATACAATCTGCATTATCTATCACAATAAAACTATCTCTGCACTGTTTGATTGCTTCTAAAAAATCATCTGATTTATAGTTAAATAGCTTGATTGCTTTGTATTCGTCTGTCAATCTTATATCTTCCAGCATTTCATAAAGTACTGTTTTACCTGTACCGCTATCTCCACCAACAAGAGTAATCCTGTCATCAAATGTCAAATCATATGAAAATGGAGCTGCTTTAAATGTTATATTCTTATAAATCATCTGCTTCTCTCCTTTGATACTCCTTACTCCACCAAGCATTATATCCTCTGCCACCGGTAACTATATCAGAATCATTAAATCTGATTTTGGCATCATCCGGAATATCAAAAAGCGTTGGTCTTGACATATAAATCTTAATATTATCCATAGTAAAAATGATTCTAAGAACATTCGGTCCACATTCCTCAACATTTACCACCTTATCGGGGTGCTTCACAATATTAAGCAATGTCTTGCAGCCTGATGATAAATTTCGGATCGTACCTAAGCCATATTTTGTTTCTATATGCTTGTCTGGTGTCAGCTTCGCTTCATCCACTTGTTGAATCAAATCAATTTCTTTTTGTGACATATCTTCATTGCCTGTATTCAAGTTGAAGTACAAGTCATTGTAAAAAATCCAGTCTTTTGAATCTTTCCTCTCCGTATATATATCTATCATTACACTGTTCTCCTTCTGCAATATATGTTTAGCATCTGATTTTCCATATCTTACTTGGATAAGGCTTTGAATCAAATTTTCATATAGATATATTCCAGTATACCACACATAAATAAACGGCCCCAGAAGATCTCTTAAAATCTCCTGGAGCCTTCTTCATTTCCTATTGAAAAATAAATCCTTCTATATTTTATTTTTTAAAAAATTATTCAAACTCATTATGTACCGAACATTACTTAACTTATTTTGTTTAAGTTCCAGTTAAATATGGGACATATTTCTATATCAATTACACTATTTATTTTGACCTACTGAATGGACGTTGCCAAACTGTTGCCACGAGGATATTATACCCCTTGGATATATTCTTTGCAACCTAAACTAATGAGTATTTCTTATAATCCAGGTCATAATACCACTTATCCTTCATCTTATAAAAAGCATCCCAATTTCGAGACTCTATATCTTCTACCTTTATACAATAAATTGGTCGATTAAGTTCTGAAAAGTAATTAAGCTCATATTTACACCAAATTGAGTTTCTGGAATTAGGCGAGTCTACAAAAATAATCGCATCTGATTGTTCCAACCTCGCTTCTATTACTTTCAGTGTGGCATTGCACACTAATTTTCTTTTTAAATAGTCTGCATCATTTATCCAATCACAAAATACATTTTTAGATTTTTTATTTTCAAATAATATGAGTTCTTGCACATATCTACTATCCATACTACTATGAGAAATAAAAAAATCATATCGTTTAATTTGCTGCTCTTTTGAATTCATTATTCTGTATTCTAACTCATTTGGATTTTGTGGAATATCATATTTCTCATTTGGATATACATTCTTTAAATATTGTTTTCTTTTTTTATTTTTTGTATGCACCTGCATATATTTTTGCCTACGTGCTCTTGGTTGATAATTAAAACTTTGCAAATGGTAAAATGCAATCCAACGTAATTGCTTATTTAATTCTGTATCATTCACTTTAAAAAAGAAATTAATAACCTTGTCATTATAATATTTTTTTAATTCCGCCATAATATACATTTTGTCTTTTTGAGAAGTGCTCTTTCTTTCATAAAGACCAATAAGAACATCAATATACTCCGGAGTCATTTGTTGGGTTTTTAATTTAGCATTATTTATTTTATTATCAATTCTCTCTATCTTGCTCTTTCTCTGATTCCATAGCTTTTCTGCATTTTTCTGCTGTCTGGCTTCACTAAAGTTGATGAAATACTGCTTTCTAAAATTTGGATTCATTATTTTTTTATATTGTGAAACAGTTCTAAATAATTTTTCTGGTTTCGACATACAATAACGCTTTTTCCCGAACCTTTTTTTCAAATATCGATCTTTGATTTCATAGTAATTATACTTATAGATCACCGACATCCACTCATGAGGATAATATTTTCTCATAAGTGAAATTATATCTTTTTCCGTATATTCTTGTGGTAATATCATTGAAATCTCTTTTAGTTGCTTATTCCACATTTCTAAAATATCTCTTATTTCATGGTCATATATATGTTTCGTAACTCCAGGCAAGTTCATCCCCCCCATTTTACTATTCATCTTCTTCCAATAAGCATGTTAAATCCTCTACTTTAGCCATATCTGCTAATAATCTACTATAGCAAATAAGGTCTGCTTGTAGTTGTTTTAACTCTGTTCTGAACTGAATACATTCATTTTCATTTGAAAATTCTCCACTTAATTTCTTTTTATGCCATTTTGCTGTAAACGGTCTAATTATTTGGTTCAATACTATTACTGCGATTTTTGTAAAATTCTCTGCATTACGCCCCCTAGATTTTAATATATCCCTTGTAATCGGGAACAACTGATAAACACTATTTAATGCCGTTTCTTCATCACCGGTTGCATCATCTAATGGCTGAGTTGTAATACGAGTTATCAATTCTACATACATATCCCATGCAGCTGTTTGATCATCCTCTGTTGGTCCAAATTCAACTTCAGCAAAACCAACTTTCAATTTAATACTATTTAATCCCCATTTTCTAAATAATTCTTTAAATGTCATATTAATGCTCCTTATATATAATCAAATATGCGAATGACGCTGTCTTAATGGTCTTCTTAAATTTGGCGCGTGATATCGTTTCAAGTACACTCTTTCTATAGCATCTTCCAATTCTTTTGCAGATTTGGGCATAGTAATAATTTCACTATTATCTGGATTATCTAATATTCTTTGAGGTATATTATGTTGCTTATTCGGAATAAGTATTCCTAAAATACCATTGCGTTCATTTCCGGCAGACTTCCTTAAACTACAATAAATCTCCCAATCAACCCACCATCTCCCTCCTGTTTCTGCACCAATCAAAACAATTGTAACAGAAGACAATCGCAATTGTGGCCTTATATAATTATTCTTTATTGTATCATTTGACAAATAACTTAAATCTTTATTTTCCAAAGAACGATCTGAAAACACCATCTTATCATTACCAAATTTTCTTCTAAACTCATCAACCACATCTTGATCTAATCGGTGCGAATAACTTACAAATACATTTCTCATATGCATCCTCCTAATATAAAATATAGAATTATAACAGCTATAGCATATACAAGTCTATTCATCCAAAATCAATTCAGCAATCTCATCAGCGATTTCATCAACCGTATTAATAGCGGTATTACGGGCTAACTTATCAGCTAAAGATGGACTAAATTCTATCACCTCTTTTTTTGTAATATTGTGCCATATCGGAAGTATGATTTGCTCACCTGAAACAACCTTTGTAATTATTCCATCTAGCTCATAATTTGTCCAACCTTTTTTTATAAAAGATTTTGAAATAACTACTATTCCAAATTTACTATTAGCCAAACCTTTATCAATTTTTCTTCGTAAACTATCTCCAATTTTCATCTCAAACTCGTCATACCAAACTTTGACACCTTTATCTCTCAATGCAGTTGCTAACGGGCGTACTACCTCGTCTTTATCTTCAGAAGCATGCGAAATAAAAACATCATATTCTGGTGTTGTGTCTACATCAAAATCTATACCAAGGCCTCGATTATGTATCAACGAAGGTACTGAATTTAGAGGTAATTGTCTAATTTCTGGCAACGCTTCTGGTAAAACTCTCACAGAACTTCTAACATTCCCCCGCATTCCACGTAAGTCAATTGCCACATGCCAATGTCCTGAATGTGTCGTTTGGAGATGTACAGGAGATTTTTTTGCTAAGCCACCAATGTAACGATATTGTCTTCCATTTCTATAGTTGTTAAAATTTGATGAATCCATTAACTGAACATTTGCTGCATTTCCTTGTAATATAATTTCTACTATTCTTCCTTTACCAATATTTCCTAAATCATAATGCGTAAAGTTCATGTTTATCACCCTCTTTCTTTTATCCTGTAATAATTGATAAAATTTTCTGTACTTCCTCCGACTGTATCAACTCCTGCATCTTCTCACTTCCACCTTCAACTTCAGGCTTTCCACACCTAAGGCTATCTGGATGTTCAGATACACAACAATCCTTATACCAGCATTCACCCATAAGCGGTCCCTTAACAGACCACTTCTCGTTTTGTGTAAATTCACCTACTAACGATTTCATCACTCGCTCTGTAGAATATCTCTTGAATCCAGACAAATACTGCATTGTCGTCTGATTCTTGATCAGCAAGTTCAAAGATGTTCTTAAATATATTTGTTTAAGTTTTATATCTTTTTAGCCGTTATTTTATTTCTATTGCATATATTATTTTGGCTTGCTGATTTTCTGTTGCCAATTTGTTGCCATTTCATTATAACTGCGTTGAGATTCCTTCGCTATAATTATTTTGAAAATATGCTTCAAGCGAAAATTTTCTACATTAGCATAACAACTCATGAAGTCTTTCAATTTCTTCATTAATCTCTCCCGTATTTGCTTCATCTAAAACACATGTTAGTTTAATTTCACGTTTAACACCATCCTCTATATCCGGCAAATTCGTAATCTCAGCGTATAGTCTATCTACAAAATTATCCATTTGGGTAAGCATTGACTTCGGAAGTTCATATAACAATTTAAGTAATTGTGTAAACACTTCGTCCGTATATATTGTTTTAAAATACAATGCCCATGCAACTACCCTTTCATAAAGTAAAGCAAATTGCTTAGAAACATACACCATCATTTCCAAATCACTTGGTGTTCCCGCTTCTCCAATCGCATCTTGAATTGTTGAATTCAAAAGTGTACCCAAAATTCCATTTAATTCAACAATTTCATTCAGTTTTACAGAAACATCATCCAATAGTTCACTAGGACTCATTTCAATTATATGCGTCGTAAATAAACCATACCTAAAATCCCATCTGTATTTCTGCAATTTATCGAACTCGTCTTTCATTACATAAGCAAGAAATTTATACTCCCATGCATATGGCTTTTCAATTAAAACCCGTAACGCTTCTGCAGAAATATTACTGTCTAAAATATGTGATTCCAGCGTATGTGATATTTTTTTATATCTTAATCCATCAGAAAATATCAAACTTAATTGATGTTTCATCGTAGTGGTTATATCTCGTACAGATTCATATGTATAAATCCATTGTTTTGATTCACTATAAATCTCCGAAACAAATTCAAAGATTTGAGGATTGTCAACAAACGTTGAAAAATCCCCCTCTTTATTGGATTCCCATACTTTTAATTGGCTATGTAACTGCTTATCCACAAACACAAATACTGGAATTCCTTTTGCTTTTGCATGTAGATACTCTAAGTTCGTAATAGATTTTCCACGATCCGTCACATATCCATATCTATTTCCAACAATAAGTATAAAAATATCCGCTGATTGATCAACATTACTCAAGCAATTTTCAAAAGTACCAATACAGGGGTCAATAGGAAATGAGTCAAACTCAGACAACATAGCTTGAAAACCATAATTATTTTCAAAAAAGTCTTTTAAGTCTTCTCGAACCTGTTTTAAGTCATAGCAAGTAGAACTAACAAAAACTACTGGTGTACGTCTATCTGTATTCATATGCTCTCCCATTCTTTCATTATCTCGGTCCCATAAATCTATCACCATTCAGATGTATCATATGCTCCGGCATTTCAGCGATCCAAACCTCTGTCTCCCATGCAAGTTCCTCTGCAAACTTTTTGTATGTCTTAAAATCCAGAAAAGCTGTTACAAATATTTTTCCTGCTGTTACATCTTTCGTCATCTCTATGATTTCTAATATACGTTTCGGATCCATTGGACCGACCGATGTTACCGATTCTACAAAATAAATCCAGTCCTTATCTTCCCGATACAGCACGACATCCGGCATCTTATCATGTAGCGTAATTTCAAATCCTAACTCTTTCAGTTTTTCGACATTCTTTACCAGATCTTTTTCTATTGTATCGCCAACGTACAAGCACTCAGAATTTGGTGCAAATCTTGGTGCAAATTCCTCGATAATGGCTTTTTGCAGCTCATTATGCTTACCCGTAGAAAATTTAAAACTTTCACCATTTATATTTACCGGCATCATTGTCATCTTCTTTTTAGAAGCATACAAATCAATTAACTTTTCATGGTAACAAAGAAACCGCTTTATAGATTCTTTCCACGCTGGTGTTTCCATCGTTCTCAGTATTTTAATTGTTTCTTCCGTCAATCTGTAGCGATAGTTCGGACTGTTGGTTGCTTTTCCATTATCCTCTATCAAAGCTGCGGTACGAAATCTATGCAAAGCCTGTTTTCTAAATGTTTCTCTACTATTTTCCGCATAACTCATGCCATAAAATGTATTAACAAACTGAATAATATCATGAATACGAATCCATTCATTTGTTGCTTCACCCCATGACATATCCGGCTTTATCCCTGCCATAGCCAGTATCACATAGCAGCATATATCCGCTTGCTGTGCTTTGGGCATACCTATTGTTTGCAGAAATTCTCTTGTCTCTTCTATTTTCTTACCCACAGTATCCCTCCAATATCAAATTGCAATTTGCCTCCGAATAATCCTTACTTTTAAGCACTTTCCTGCCCATTTCCTGAATATCCTCTAAATCTGGCACAGGCATTGCATTAATCTCTGTTGAATTAACCTGTGTAGATCCATTCAAAATACGATAATATTCGTCATAAAGTGTAGAATTAAATAATACATACAACCCATACACCAAACATTCTGACATTTCCGTTAATACACCGTCCACAAAATTAATTTTATTCTGTGTACTTATCTTTTGGTACTGCGGAAATCTTTTGGCTAAATATACCCCACACTGTAGTCTTCGAGGTTCTTCTTTTGCTGTAAATCGCTTTACAAATAAATAATTTTTGTTATCTTGCATTAATCCCTTTTGTTCTGTTACCACATATTCATGTTCTTTCTGTATTGGAAATTCTACCTTTCCTTGCTTTATATGCTGTGAATAAAATAAAGGTATTGCCCCTTCTTCCGCTTCATCCCTCAAAATATCACGATTACGGAAATCTACGGTCAATCCCGTTTTCATTTTTACGCCTATTGCCGGAAGCGTCTTATCAAACCTATGCAGCTTCTTTAATACTTCCACTTCATTTTCATCTGTTACAAGATAAACATAATAGTCTGATCCTGCTACAACCAGATCATACGGAACAGTTAATGATGTCAACTCTCCAAAATCACTATTTGATTTCGATGATGTAATCGTAACTGTTCCTGGCTTTTCACTCGTCTTCATTACTTTAATAATAATTGTTTCCTGTAACACACTTTCTTTGTCAAAAACCTTATTTCTGCTGACAAAAAGATGAATATGTTCCAATTTTCCTTCTGTTAGGAAATATTCCCGAAAACGTTTAAAATACGCTCCTGATGTCCATGACCTTGGAATGATGTAAACCATCTCTCCATTTTCACATAAATTAAATAATCCCATAGACGCAAAAATGAAATATAAATTCGGTGCACCATAACATACCTCTGGCATCGCTGTTGCTTCTGGCGCATCTTTCGGAATTTTCATATATGGCGGATTTCCAATCACAAAATCATATTTCTTAGGCTCCGCATTTCCTCCCAACATATGATTAAAATCCAGATACTGACTCAGAATATAGTTATCTTCAACGATATTAACTGTAAGTTTTTTCTTTGTCTCTTCTTTACAATATTCCAAATTACGTTTCAACAGTGGCAATACATTTTCATCATTCTCATAACAGGTAAGTTCAATCTCCTGAATAGAATCTATTGTTTCCAATCGCTCAATAAAGGCACATGATAATATACCTGAGCCAGCCCCTGCATCAAGCACACTTACTTTGCCTGTTTTCTCATCGAAGTTATATAATCCCGACATAAAACGGGCAGTTTCCATACTGGTAAAAAACTGTCCGTATTTTTTACGTTCTTTTTTCGGCATACTCTCTATATATTCGTTTGTAAGTTCTATAATTTTTTCTAGCATATTCTACCTACCTACAAGCCTTCTATTTCTTATTATTATACAATAACTTACTACCTTTTTCAACGCTTTTTTGCAAACGTACGTTCTGTTTTTCTGTAAATTAAAACCATAAAGGGCAGCTAAAAAGCCGCCCTACACTCTACGCATAAACAATCTCTTTTACCACAATCTCCTCCGCACAATTTCGGATATTATTCATTTTCCCAACCCATGCCATCTGATCCTGCATCTTCAGTTCTTCCGTCACGCCTTGCCTTTCTTTCATCTGCTCCACTAATCTGTCCATCATCTGATTATATTCCTCGTCAATCTGATACAAATGCTCATTTAACTTTCCTGCAAGTACCAGTTACAGATATAATCCCTTCCGATGCTCTTGCAAATATGACTTTCTCAACATTCCATATTTTTCAATCAGATACTCTGCCTCTTCTGGTAGGTACAGGTCTAGGTAATACAGCCCCCCTCCTAACACATAACTGATTCCATTTTCTACCATAATGTGTGTTTCCATAGTTGTCATCATACGAAATCTCGCAGGTATCTTCTACTCCAAATCAATCTCATAATAATAATGCATCATTTCCTTTTGTACCTTAATTGGAATATATTTATCTCCAGTGAAAATAGCGTTTTCTCTATATCTGTTACCTTTTAAATATGTCTTCTCTTCAATGATCAATCTTGTCTCTGCATAATATCTCCATGTATCCGACTGCAAAGAAGTCAGCTTTCTTCCCACATTAGGTTCAATTGCCAAAATAGTAAAATAGTAATCTGCACCAAATTCATCATTTCCATTAATATACTCTTTCATTGTCGGATACTCTTCGTTCTTCAGTGCTATAATGTGCCCATTTTGACCTAATAATATGTCTGCTATATCTTTTGATTCTCCTATCCTAAGCATGTTTCCTTCTGTATCCATTATTCCATATATGCCAGCAACACCAGAATACAGCTTAATTTCATCTACTGACTTTAAGCAGATATCAACTCTATAGTTTCATTTCCAATTCTAAGCAATTCCATTCTTCTCCCATTACAGTATACTTTTCTATTTCATCTTGAGATACATCCTCAAAACCTATTGCCTTATAGCAATAATAAGCTGATTCATTATTCTCAAAAACACCTAATGAAACTTTATTAGCACCAAATATTTCTTTAGCATATTTTAAGCCTAATTTCAGCATATTTTTTCCATATCCCTGCCCACGTTTTTTCGAATCAACAATTACAAAGCCAAACCGTAATTCCTCATAAAATTCATTCGGTCTTCTCATGGTAAAAAATCCCACTATCTCATTATCATCAATAGCAGTAAATGCCATAAGATTACTTACCATATTGAACTGCTCCGCAGAAATTGGATATTCACCTAAAACTCCTGCTGTCCATTTATAAAAAGCATTCTCTCCCTTTATCCACGACATAATTATTTCTGCATCATTTTTATTGTATGGTCTTAATCTTAGCATATTTACATTACCTCACATTTTATTATTTTCCTTTTCATATCCACTCTAGCCATAGCACCATACTGCAAAACGCATCTTGGAGTTGCATGTCCAAAATTCACATTGTAAACAATCGGTAAATCCGGATCATTTACTACCTTCACAAGAATATCCTTATATTCTTCGTAATATTCCTCATCCTGTGGCTTTCCAACCAGAACTCCGCTGACAACATCAAATACCCCCTTCTTTTTAATCATAGCAACTTCTTTTTCAAACTGCTCTGGCACCGGTTTTTCTTCACAGGTTTCAATAAAAAGAATCTTCTCTTTCCATTCCGCTATATCAGGAAACAGTCCATATTTTTCACATACTGCTTTTTCGTTTTCATATCTCGTTGTTGTCAAAATATCATATAAACTCTCTAAACACCCACCTAACAATCTACCCTCAAAGTAGTCTTTTCCTTGTAAAAGCTCAAATCCATGCTCTTCTTTATGTGAGATTCTCTCTGTCCCAACTGCCTCTTTTGAAAAATCAGTTCTTTTCTGATACCATATTTCACTTGATGTAATCTCACGATATTCATTTCCTTCTATATAGCTTTCAAATGCCTTCTTACTATATGGCAGCATTTCATCAGAGATTTCTGCTAAGTCGCATATAAAATTAGGTCCATAATATGTAGATAGTCCCAGCTTATAAAACATCAAATGATTAATCGTAGTATCTGAAAAACCCGTGAACAATTTTGGACTCTTGTGAACTGCATCAATAAATTCCTCATCCTCTAGCAAATATGGCAAAAGTCTGTAAGTATCATCGCCGCCTATTGCACATATAATGCCAGCAATTGAATCATCCATAAAAGCATCTTTTAAATCTTTTGCCCTTGCTTTGGGATTAGCCTTCAAATATTCAATTCCTTTTAGCGAATTTGGCATAAACGATGTTTCTAAACCATATTCCCTTAATCTCTTAACACCGATTTCAATATTATGACTACAAAATGCTTCACCTAGCATTCCACTCGATAAACTCACTATTGCAACTTTATCACCTTTTCTTAATTTCTTTGCATATTTCATAACTGGTCTCCTATAAAAAATTCAAAATATCAGATAGATTATTAACTTCAATATCAGCTTTTTCACTCTCATCTGTTATATTCCACAAACTTCCTAATCCCTGTTTTACCCATATAGTTTTCATACCCAACTGTTTTGCGGGTACAATATCATTATCAATACGGTCACCAATCATGACTGCATTCTCTGGCTTACAACAGCTTCTTTCCAATGCAATTTCAAATATGCGCCTATCAGGTTTTGAAACGCCTTCTTCTGCTGATGCGATAATCAAATCAATATATTTTCGTACTCCAAGATTTTCTAATCTCTCAGAAGTTCCTAATGATTGGTTTGCAATTACACCAATTTTATAAATTCTACTTAACTTTTTCAAACAATCTTTAGTATCTGTATACAGCCTCTCGTATTGCGATTCCCATTTAGGTAATTTCACCCCCAATTGCCTTGCTACCTCTAAATCTCCTTTTTTGTTTTCTTTATAAAACGACATGGCATATTTATTAATTTGCTCGTAAGTTAAACCTGATAAATCCGCTATCCTTTTCATCCTGTCTTCATAAACTTTGCTTTCATCAACCAACGTCGAGCCAACATCAAAAAACAGCCATTTTATTTCTTCCTTCTTGGGCAGAAATCCTCTTTTCCTTGCTTCTTCCAGCAGTTTGGGTTGAATTTCCGGATAAGTCCAATTAATCGGTAGTTCATCCATAATTGCTATTTTTTCAATTTCACTGTGAAGCTCTTTTTCAAATGTATGTATATCTGAGAAGAATAATTTTCCAAAAGTCTCCATTCCATCGAAATTATCTGGTGCAGTCACAGAATATATACAAATTGGAGTAATATCAAAAGTTATTGCTCCTGTTTCTTCATATAGTTCTCGTTTGGCTGTTTCAAGAATATCCTCACCATCTTCTCTATGTCCCCCCGGTGCCTCCCATGTATTTCTTTCCTTGTGCTTGCAAAATACCCATTTACCATTATGTCTGGCAATAATAACTGCAAACTTCAGCATTGAATCATTAATACTATCATAAAAATTCACTTTCGTCATATAATGCTCCTTATTAGATTTCATCTATTTTCTTGCCATTATTGCTCTCACAAATAGAGCCAAACTAGAGCCATTTGATAAAACAAATGCCGGAAGCCCGCATAAATACAGGCTTTCGGCATTTTAATCTGTTATTCAAACTCGCAGAGTCTGGTTTGATTTAGGTTATTTCAATATGGTTATCTATACTATTTTGTATTGTTATTCTACACCTTTTCCACACATTATTTTTCGTTTCACATATTTTTAGTACCAATCCAGTACCATTGCTATATTGTCATTATTGTGTGTAGTTCTGGTGGCCTGCAGGTTTGGTTACTATTCAGAAAATATTCTTCTAATATTTTACAAGTCCACCTATAGAAATTATAATCTGCAACCGCTAATTCTGCAACTTAAAATTTTGTGGTACTAATGGCTAGTACCATTAGTTTTCATATCACTCATATGCCACATTGTTATCTACTATTCTCATCTCAGCACATTTTTAGATATGCTCACAACATTTTAGATAACTCTCAACGCACTTCACAATCTCACTTGGTAGCGGAAATTTCTCTTTTTCAAATGAATTCAAAATTACATCTATCATTTTTCCATTTCCCATATGCTCTTTTACAAAATTGTATTCCCTATCTGAAAAGTCAAAAGCCTTCTGTACAACATACGGAATATATGTATTCAAATATTTCTGTTCTGTAAATTCATTTACTATATTAGACTGCGCTAATATAGTAAAATATTGAAAAACAACATCATTTCTAATAAATGGAATCATATGATGCACATCCATAATCATTACAATTTCTATCGCCTGCATACAAAACTGCACTACAAGTAAATAAAACAATTGCGCTTCATTTAAATTATTCATAATAGGCATAATATGACCATTAGATTTTAAATAGTTAGTACACCTGTCTCTTAATGGCATCTTAACATCTTCCAGACCATCAAATATTATTTGCTCTTTTATCTGTGGCAATAAATTATTTTCAATGTCTTCGAATGTCTTATTATTTTCATAAAAGTCTTTAACCCCATCATATTTTGTCGAAAACATTGAAAGAATCATGTTTTCAGAAGCTTTTGATAAAACTGAATGATATTCATCTCCGTCATTAAATGTAATATATTCTATCGGCAAAATATAAAAGTCATCTGTATACTTTCTAAGCAAAAGCAATACATCTTGAATACATTCCTTCACATATTCATTTGTATACTCAAAATTAATTTCATCTTCTTTACCATTATAGAATATCGCCATTTTTAACAATGGTTCATTGACCAGTCTAATCTTCCCCACCAAAATATATTCGTAATGTCCATTATTCCCAATATCTAACCGAACCGCTCCTGCAAGAAAAGCCACTCTATCATCTTCCGTAATATGAGAGATAAAGTATTCTATACTTTTGTGATTTCGGTACCAGAACATTTTTACATCACCTATTAGCTTTTTGTAGTCTGCAATAGTAAAATTTTCAATTTTATCTTCATATTTTTCAAGCAAAATCTTATATTCATTCATTATTCGCTTTATAGATTTTAATTCAATCATAAATAAATATTCCTCTTAAATCCAGCTATATGTAATAAAATTCTGGAAGTTCTATATAAGTTGCAACGACAGCAAAAGTCTTCTTCATAACCATTTCACAATCACTAAGTACGCTACGTAAATTCTGTTCTATATGATAATCTGGAACACAATGATATGTATGTGCCGGATTATCACAAATTAACATAGAAGATTCTCTAACTGCACCCCAAATGCCATGTGCAAAATTGGTGGTATATTCATAATAAACTTCGTATAATTCATCTTCTCCACACTTTTGAAATTTAGTTCTAACACCTGTTTTATCAAAATAACCAACACTCATATTGACAAAAGCTTCATCCATATCCTCATTCACCATTAATTCCATTAATTTTTCATCGATCTGTGAATCATCTGAAACAGAATATTTTCCCTCTCGTAATTTTGACATTACTAACTTATACTTACCATTACCATATGCTTTAAACCTTTCATAAATATCTGACACTTCACCTTCCTGATGCATCATATATTTTAAATTGATGTATGTCTCCAACATTGTTCTAAACATAATTCTTCCGCCAATACCATTCTGCATCTGTTTTTCCACAATTTCTTGATATATTTTATAAATATAACAAGTCATCCCCATAATTACAGCATATTTACTTTCCATCTTCTTATCTTCGTTATTAGCAAAAAAATATTCCATTGTTTGCTTTGCAATTTTATAATAGTCCATTGATTCCTCCTTATCCCATACTATTACCAAAGGATTACATTCTGAAATCTCTCCCAATACTTTCCATATTCCCTTAGAAAATTCTTTGCTGCAATCTAAATTGCACAAACCTTGAAAGGACGACCTGATAATAGGCCTATAAGCTCTCATAACCTCATCCTTATGATCGTGTTTGTAATACTCAGACAATGCAGTAGGAAGTATATCTATTTCACTAGAAATATGTAGTTTACCATTCAGTACATAAAACCAATCAACTATAAAACATATATCGGTGCTTAATTCATCGTGAAAGCTATTAGTTTCCTTAGCGATATCTAAAAGTTCTGAAATATTATCGTCAATACTCATAGAGAAATTATAAAAGAAATCATAAAACGTTTCATTTATATCTGGGGTAATCACCACTGTTAAAGGCAACAATATATTTCTCTCTACATATCTTGTTACAATTGACCAATATTTCTTTTGTTTCTCCTCGGATAGCTTGAAAATTTTTGAAAACTGTGGAACTGCTATGTCATTGTGTTTTAAATCTTCAATGATAAGATATAAATTTTCAAGACCTTTTTTTCTCCCTATTTTTTTTACAATCAATCCTATCCAAAGAAATTCTGGTAACCAGCACTTGACCCAGCTGGAAAGAGATAATGTCGCTCCTAATCCACTTGGAGCTGTATATGGCGTATAAAATGTGTCACCTTGTTTTATGTGCTTTGATAATTCAATTTTATCCACGTCTTTGTCCTTTCCTACTTTATGGATTTAGAACTCTCGTAGGTACTCCAAATGAAATCTACAAACGAGGTACTGTCTCCAACATCCATTTTTTCATTCCAAATTGCTTCTTCCACGACCTTCACACACTCATCTGTATGTTTCTTTATATCTTCACCCCAGAACCGGATTACAGTCCAGCCCTCAAAGTCCAGTTTTTTATTTATCTCATCATCCCGCTCTTTGTTGCGGGATATCTTGCTAATCCAGTACTCACTATTGTTACTCTTTTCAAGTCTCTTTTTTAAAGTATCCCAATCTTTACCATGAAAGAATTCTCCATCACAAAAAATAGCTATCTTATACTTTGTCAGCACGATATCTGGACTTCCCGGAAGTTTTTTATAATTTTTGCGATACCGATATCCTTTGTTCCATAAAGCCTTTCTTAATATAACTTCTATTTTGGTATCCTTCCCATGAATATTTTTCATGTTTTTATGCCGCTGTTCTTTTGTTAAATCATCTGCCACAAAATCACCTCAACAATCTGTTTTTCATCAACTTTTCCAGTTCTTTTCTCCTTTGCTTCTTGTCTAGCATTTATACTTATAACTGCTCGCTATAAATACACATCTTTAACAAGCTCCATTATTTTATCTGTCAGCATATCAAGCGACTTTCCATTCGCCATAGGTTTAATATCTGATTTACTTTCAATGCATTTTTTAAGTACTACTTTAAGCACTTTTTCATCCCTCAGCTCCGCTTCTGATAAATCTTTTATAATTTCTTCTATCTCAATAGAAGCATCCGCAATCTGACTGCAACGATTATAAGAATCTCCCATATCCTCTGCCACCATACTTTCATGGTCCTCTTTTTCATATGGATTAAATCCATAAAAAGCATTACTTGCAACGGGGCATATAGCATCATATATAATTTTTGCACCCAATTCTCTTTTTATCTGTTTGGGATATATAAGCCTGCCTCTATCTGATTTCATTTCAAGTTTCTTTTCAGCTAATTTACTAGCAGTCGTGATTCTCGTAAGATATGCCATCATCCTATTTGCAAAGTTTTGACTATCTACTTCATGTCGTCCAATTACTGGAATATATTTGTCCATCTCATTTTCATTTACTATATGATCTGCCAAATATAAAGAATACATTTCTGATGCACAAAGCTTTACAACTGCTACATCCTCTAATTTTTTGTCTCCGATTTGATGCAACATATCCATCTGCACCCATCCATATTCTTTATCTCCAGATTCATCAGGACAAAAAAACATATTCTGCACATATTTGTATCCTTGCTTTGCTATAAAATCATCGTACGCAAGCTGATATAAATATTGCTTTGTAACATCCGCCACCCCAGGCTGTCCTATAACTTTGTATTCTGACGAATTCTTGTGAAAATTAATATTATAATATTTTGCATCATATATGCCAAAACAATATTCTCCACTATCACCACACTCGTAAATACTAATCAGATCTGGTCTTAGTGTATCTGACTTCCCATCACTAATATTATCTGAAGTCTTATGCCATACTGGTCTATCAATTATTTCTATTAAAGTACTATCTTTACTTTCTTTATAATCATCACAAACTCCAAGAGGCAACTCTGATAATTTTACATTTAAAACATTTCCAAAATTCTGTGCACATACTTTTTCCCATACTAAGTTAAAGCTGTTGGTACCATATATGCTAAAACTATCAATGTTATTAAAGCTTGCTTTTTGTGCAATATACGCATACATTGCCTTCAACACCAGTTGTTTTCTTGTGTTATACTGCACATTAAGTTCATTTTGTATCCTATATAAAATATAATCTTCATCGCCCAAATCTTCCAGTTGTTCTTCCGACAGCTCTACTGTCACAATATTAAACAACTCCGGCAGATCGGATTCTTCAAGTTCCTTTGAAAATTTAGTCAATATACATGCATGTAAGCGTCTGATAAAATCATATTCATCTGAAGTTCGCTTTTTTGTCTGTAATTCAGCATAATATGGCCTGTTATTTGATATATATGAAAATGTTTCATTGATTGTTCTGTCCCACAGTATTTCTCCTGTGCCATTAGTCTCAACAATCTCAACGTCATTAGCATATATTCCATTATCATAATAATCCTGCAGCAAATATAGCATTACTGCCAATAAGTTAAACGATCCTCCATCATCACTTTCATTATACAGTTTTATTACCTGCTCTTTTAAATTATATTTTTCCAAAACACGCATAATCTGCTTCATCTGTGCTATTGGACTACCACAAGAATTAATATATTTAGGATAACACTTTAATACCCGTCCATATACAACAATTACTCCAACAAATGAAAACACATAATATAATTCCCGCTCTCCACTTTCGATATCTGTTACTCTGATATCTTCCTCAACTAAGTCAGAGAGCATACTTTGCCTATCACTTTTTTTTACATTTTTAACAATTCCATACTCTTTTAACTTTCTTATAATCTGCACTGTTTCATCAGCAGTGCATTCAAATATTTTTCTAAGTTCATCTTGAGTATACCGCTTCTGCTCTTTGACATATTTAGAAATCATCCAGTAACATTCCCTTCTCATTCTAATTCACTCAAATATTCTTTCTTGATTTGGTCTCGGATTTCTTTACAGAAAATATCTATGCCTCTTTTATCAAATTCCTCGCAAATCGTTGAATATTGGTTTCTTATATCCTCATCACAGCCTCCAAACAACATATGCCTTCTCTGCTTTGCTGCATCTTCAAATAAGTACATAATAATTTTACTCTTAAAAGTTTCTCTAAACGCATCTTCATTCTCTAAAATACTTTTAGATACAAAAAATGGTCCCATAAGCTTGTCTTCATTTATCTTATAATCTCTAGAAGCAAGTGTTGTATTTATAGCCTTCCTAAGCTCATTCCAGTCAACTCTGTATGGCACCTGTGCTTTATCACACACTAAATATGTATCTTTAATCTTTTCTTCCCTATGGTTAATACCTATATATTCAAAGTTCCATCTTCTTTTAAATGCTGTATCCATTGGAAATACGCCCTGATCAGCACTATTCATAGTTGACCAGATATACATATTATCTGGTATCTTTATTTCATCATACTGCTCTGGCCTTCCACCAAGTTCTTTTGCCAAATATGCCTTTATATCTTCAGAAGGTTTAACTGGATATTGGCTTGCATTTCTATCGTCGCGATCTAAAAGCTGAAATACCTCTCCAAATACAGCTGCAACATTTGCTCTATTAATTTCCTCTATAAGAAGCAGAAATGGTTTTACATCTTCCTTATTCTCCGACTGTCCATTTTCTATTGCCTTTACATATGTCCGCATAAATGGTCCAGGAACATACTCATATGATATTCCATTTTTTGTAGGTACTGGCTTATATGTTCCAACAAAATTAGCATATGAATAATCTGGATGGAATGTAACTCTTTCGTACTCTCCACCTTCTGAAATGAGATCCTTCTGCTCATCATTCAGCTTGAAACTTTTTCCTGTTCCTGGTGCTCCAAATACAATTCTATTGTGTGCATATACAGTCCCCGTATCCTTATTTTTGCGTGAACACCCTGTATAATAATCAGGTTCAATATATGGCTTAGATTCCATTTCTTCCTCCTCAGAGCCTTCATTCTCTATGCTCATTTCTTCCTGAATAGAATTTACTGCATCCTCTTTGCTTTCTCCAAATTTTACAGATGTTGGTATCATTACAGTAACTGCTCCAAGCACCCTGTCCATAAACTCTCCGTCAAAAATTCCTTTAAATTTTTCAAGCATTTCTGGGAATTCATCAAGTACTGCACGTATAACAGCAACAGCCTTTATCATATCCAAAGTACTTAATGCCTGTGACGGATCTCTTGATAACTCTGGTCCTATATATGGAGCATCGTATGCGTCTCTATAACTTAAAAAATCTTCTCTTTTAAATGGCTTATCAAAAACGCAGTCAACTTCTATATCAAACTTAAAGTACTTTTCTTTACCATTATATCCAAAATCATATGGTTCTTTAATAACATGTGCTACTCCTATAAACCCTGGTACCCAATCCACTTCTGCTTTTCCTGTATCCCCTCCTAATGTAACAAATACAGTTTTTCCTATATTCAATTCCTCTTTCAGCGTATAAACCCCATCCACTGTTATATATTTATTACCATTTAGAATGTTATGTACTGTTTTTGTGAAACCACATTTCATAGATACAAATGTTGGTTCCTCATACTCATATCTATGAATAATCTCCGCTACAGCTTTTTCCAATTGATCTGCAGAATAATCCTTATATAAATCAAATACTTCCTGATATGCTATACCTCGTCTTTTTAAATCTCTACTCTCTCCCCAGCCTTTTCTTCCATTACCAGTAAAATAAGAATCAAAAGTATCCTTTGCATACCTATATGTTGATTTTTTTATTCCGAATCTCTTTTCTAACACTTCCCAATCATGCATCCGCTGCTTATACCTTACATCTGTTTTGGGAAGCATAGCATAATACATGCAGACTAACGCCTGTTTTTGTGAATCATTTAAAATATCAATATTGACCTTCTGCTCCATATTGTTTACTCCTTAATGCCAGAATTAGTATTCCAAAGTATATATACCATCTTCATACCTTTTAAACAAAACTTTTGTTTTACCATATTGTTCTAACATCTGTTTTGTAATATATGTACCATCCGGCACTCCAAGTTTATGCCTTATCCATTCTCCTATTATCGCATTACTTTCTGGAGTTTCTAATGCCTTTCCCTTTGCTTGTGCCTGTCTCATATAAAAAGCATCATATTCCTTTGTTACAACCTTAAACACTGGATACGTTCCATCAGCATTTACATCTGGGAAAAATCCATCTTTATGATCTGCCACATTATATGGAATATACGCCTGGTTTCTATTTCTCTTATAGCCATTTTTACGTATTCCCCAATTTACGCCAGAACCATATCCAGTATCGCTGCCATCAGCTTTCAGTAAAGAAACTTCTAATGTATCTACCGGCTCAATAGTCTGATAATTCTCCCAAGATAAATTTTCCAAATTAGTATCCGCAACATCATCTTCCACATTTTTCTTGCTAGAAAATGAAACCTTATCTTTTATCTGCCCATCAAAGCAATTTATCGTATCAGGTAATAGACTGTTGAAATAATGGTTTGCCTCTTTAGGATTACATACATCCATGCATTCTCTTCTTGCAAAAAATGCATTCATGGTATAATTAGCGGAACCATTAAAAGCTTCTATTGCCTTTCGCCCCCTGCACCATACATACACCTTCGAATGTACCTGTTTACCTTCCACAATATAATTGCATGATATCTGAGGCATTCCAGATACACTATTCAATCTTTTTATCAATGAACATATCTTGTCATGTTTCTTTTGTGTCAGACCCGTACCTTTTGTCATTCCAAGTATAATGTCCACCTTTATTCCAGACACATATTCTTTATTCCTGCCATCAAATAGTTTTATCAAGTGACTTGATATTCTCTCAACATCGGTAAATGCTGTAACAATTTTCAAATGATTACATGCTTCACCATCTTTTCTGGCTGGTGTAAATAATATTTCTTCTTCAAAATTATCAGTATACATACCTTACTCCTTTATACTTGGTTCTACACTTTCGTAGTCAATTCCCGCAAATGTTCTTAAAATAGCTTCAAAGATGATTTTAGCTCCTTTTGCAGGTACCGCCATACCGATTTGTTTTCTAACAGACTCTTTAGACCCCTCAAAAATATAATTATCCGGAAATGTCTGTAATCTTGCTCTCTCTCTATTAGTCAATGCTCTTGGCTCCGAATAATGATACATATGCGTTCCACCACCGCCTGAACCAGTTACTGTATATGCAGGTTTATCTGGATCTAACCTCTTATAAATTTGACTTATCTTTGCCCCTTTCACTTTAAGCTGCAATTCTTCTGGCAAATCCGCAGTAAACGCATTTTCTCCTGGTTTAATATATTTCAATCGCTTTACAACTATTTCGGATTGCTTTGTTAACTCGTTATTATAAGCTTCTTTTCCGATTGGAGGATTCTCTATTGCATTCTTACAAGTAACATCAACATTTTTATATGGTTTTGGACTAGGTATTTTAAATTCATATGGCAGATCCTCTCTAATACCAACAATTATTACCCTATGTCTTGCCTGCGGCACCCCATATTCCTCAAATTTATATAAATTAGGATATATTCTATATCCAGCATTCTTCAAATCTTCCTGTATCTTCTGAAATGCCTTTCCATCATTAGCACTCTTTAATCCACCAACATTTTCTGCCAAAAACCACAACGGCTTATATTTCTTTAATACCTTTACTCCATATGTGTATAACGGACCATATACACCATCAAATCCCTTTTGCTCACCTACAACAGAAAAATCATTGCATGGAAATCCAAAAGCCAATGCATCTATATCTCCAAGACTGTCAATATCAAGTTTTCTTACATCTCCACAAATAACACTCTCTCCATCATCTGGGCAGATATTTCTCGTATATGTATTACATGTGTCTTTATCATAATCATTTGCCCATTTATGAATAATCTTATAATCTGAATCTTCTATCTTCGCTGTCGTTGCTCCCAGTGCCAATCCGCCAGGACCACAAAATAATTCTCCAAGTTTAAATTCTTTTACAATATTCTTCATCAAACTTTATCTCCATTTGCTAATATAAATTCTCTGTTAAATTCGACGCCCAATACATCTGCAATTTTCTCTAAATCTTCTACTGTAAAACTTTCTCTTTTCATTTTCGAATTAAAACTTTGTGGCGATTTTCCCAGCCGCCTTGCCAGTTCTGCTTCACTTACACCACATCTCACACACAATACTTTTATTTGTTCTGATATTGTCATGCACCAATCCTCCTGCTTACTATCTATTTTTATATTATAAACATATTTTTTGATAATGTCAAAATAATTTTTAAGCATATACAACTTAATGAATTAATATTTTTCTATCTAATACATAACTGGAAGAGACAGATGAATTACCTTCCTCTGCCCCTATTCCACATCTTATCTTCTGCTTTATCTTTACCAGCATCTCTACCAACACTCTCATCATAAATTCTCTGGAATTCCTCATACATTTCGTCTCCATCCAGCTTTATCCCCAGCCTTTTCATTACATCCGAGAACAACCATATGCTTCCACTAACATCAGCAATATCAAATCCGAATATATCAGCCTTAACAGAATCACTAATATTCTCATAACCACCAAATTCTGATATCCTCCTGACAATCCAGCCAGCTTTGTCCACAGACACTTTTTCTTCAGATTCCATAAATTCACTTTTACCTATTACATCAGTAATATCTTCATCCATTCTTGCCGTATTTACATCAGACACATTACAAATATCTGGCATTACAGACGTATCGTTCTGATTATTGTCTGGATTCACTACCTCAACATTCGTCTCCGGCTCAATAGCCACATCTTTCTCTGACACAGCCTCCTTTTCCATACACGGTATCTCAACATCCCTGTCTGCAACGATTTCTTCTTTCCCTGTCACCGCATAATAAGCCGTATACAAATCTTCTTTTATAATGTCATCAGCAAGCTGT
>ERZ779875.277-NODE-277-length-53192-cov-5.999962_pt1 | contig 53192 bp, 31 predicted proteins | sample MGYA00511246_ERZ779875 | MGnify/ENA primary metagenome ERZ779875 (study PRJEB29588, sample SAMEA2155093) | human gut metagenome | biome: human gut; feature: human-associated habitat; material: faeces | place: Denmark | collected 2008/2010 ... | reverse complement strand
CAGCGAATGGGTGAACAGCCCCGTGTCCCGTTGCAGGTTCAGAAGGATCCTGTCCACCATGCCGGTGGTACATCCCATGCGGTGGAAAAACGGATAGCAGAAATAATAGACGTTTATCACGAGGAACAGGATGCTGACCGCCCGCATGAAGTCGGTAGTCTTGCCAAGTCCCCTGGCATCTTCTTGTGACATGTTTTCTTTGTTTTACAGGTGATACTTCGCTTATGTCTTATCTTTTGGGAAACTCTTTTAGCCGATATGCGGGCCGTGGCGTTTCCGTTTCTTTTTCCTCTTTCTGTAGATACCCTCTGCGGTTTCCTCTTCCGGATAAGGACGGGATTCCGTCGAGAAGAGATCCAGCAGCCCTTCCACAAGTCCGGTTTCCCCTCTTGCGCTTTCCTCTTTCAAGGCGGCATCCTCATGGGGAGCCGTCGCAGAAAGCGGCGTGCCATACAGCCTGCTTAGGACGGAGGCGGAGAATTCCTTGCCTAGGGCCGATCCCTTGAAGACCATTCTCGATCCGTGGTCGATGTAGGTTACCCCGTAAATCACGCCTTGTTCGTTTTCCCAAAGTATAGGGACGACACCTTTTTCGGCCAGGCACCGGATGAATCCCTGCCGGGTGTCCTGGCGCAGGGATTCCCGGATAGCCTCCTTTGTGCTTTCCGGCACGGGATGCTTCCTCATCCACGCCCTGCTCCGGGCGCATTTCCTTTTCAGGGCCTCGTAACCGACGCTCCTGCCGATGTCGCTGGACTTGATGCCTACGCCGCAGCGTCTGCCTTTCTCGTCAAGCGCTGCATAGACCAGCCCGTGGCATGTCTTTCCGCGAGTGCTCTTGCGTACTTCCTCCATCGTCACGTTGAAGAGTCCGAGCAGGGCCTTGAATTCCTTGAATGAGCCGAAGCGGTAATCCTGCAGGGCCGGTTTGACCACGTTTGCAATTTGGTGTTTCAGGTCACCTTTGCGGTAGTACACCGCTGTCATGGCACTGGAGACCTTGCGTTCTTCTTTCGTTGACGGAAGCAGCCCGTATTTCTGCTCCAGCTCCCGGCAGATTTTCATGGAGCGTTCCCATTCCTTGTAATCCCGGATCTTCCTGCCCTGTTCGTCTATGCGCAGGGAGACGATGTGGATATGTGGGCGTGCGTTGTCCTCGTGCCGGAAAATGATGTAGGGCTGGTCACCGTACCCCAGTTTCTCCATGTATTCCCGCCCGATGGCCTCCAGTTCTTCGTCGGAGAGCCTGTCGTCGGGATGGGGGTTGAGCGAGAGGTGGATCACCGGCTTTTCCGTCCGGCGGTTGGCGGCAAGGTATGCCTCGAAGCTGCGCATGCATTCCGGGATGCCGGCCGTGCCGTCGGGACGCTCCATGATGCGGTTCCAGGTCAGTGTCCTGGCCTTGCCCTTGTCCACCTTCTCCTGGTTGTAATAAAGTGCCCCATAGACGGACGCCCCGGATGTTATCTTTGCAACCATCGCTCGAACTCCTTGGTCAGACGGATGATCTCCTTGTTCAGCGAGATGTACTCCACGGTCAGTTGTTCCAGCTTGTAAAGCAGGGCAAGGGCTTTCTTTTCGGTCAGCTCCCCGCTGTGGACGACCTTGGCCACCTGGTTATAGTTTACTCCCACGCGGCGGTAGTCGCTCTGCAGGTTGGTCAGCCGGATGTAGAAGTCCGTGGCGGCCTTGTCGATCTTCACTACCTTCAGCGGCCTGCCGAAAATGGCCGAGAGGATGAACTGGGACCTGGTCTTCGCACCGGAATTCGCGTAGAGCCTCTCGAATTCGATGTTCTGCCTTTCGTCCAGGCGGAACCCGTAATAATAGGAATGAAGTTCGGATTCATCCTTCGACTTGCGCCCGCCTCTTCAAGGCTGGGGGAAGGAGACATCCTGCGGTTTCTGTGTCTGCTTGATTCTTGCCATATTGCTTCTGTTTCTTTACGATTATCTTTTCGGGAGCAAAATAAGTGAGAATTCCGCTATGCACCAAATGGCGCGGGGTGACTAACCCTGACAGGAGATGACTTTTGCTGACAGGGGCGTTTCCCCGCCGGTTCAACGCCGGTCGATCCCGCAGTTCACGATGTTTTTCTCGTAAGTTTCCCGAAGTTTGGGAAGCAGGACGGAGAGGTTCTTCTTTCTGCGGGCAAGATCGGCACGAAGGTCGTAGGGCTTGGGCAGGGTGATATTGAAAAGGGTTTCGAATGCTGCAACCAGGGCGGCGAAGGACTGGCGGTTCCCTTTCCCGTCCGTCACCAGGCCGGAATAATCCAGCGAGGCGACAAGTTCCATCAGGCCCGCCAGGGAACCTTTCCAATAAAGGATGGAGTGGCTCTTTGTCTTTTCATTGGCAGGTGAGGGTGCGGCATGGATCCCGGGATGCTCCACTGCGAAATGAAGCAGGTCCGTCTCCATCCTGACAAGGGCGGCGGCTTTTGTCAGATAGATGTCTGCCAGATCCTCAAGAACGGGATATGCCCCGTGCCGGTATGTTTCCAGCTCCAGTTCCAGACGGCGAAGCTGCCTTAGTTTCACGATGACGGGCTGTCCGCCGTCGGCTATCGATTGCAGGCGGTTCATGAATTCGGCATAAGCGGATGATAATTCCGTTTCTGTAAACTTTTTCTTTTCCCGGACGGCCTGTTCGATGCAGGCGAGCAGGCGGCATGTCATTGATATTTCCATAAGATTGTTTTTTAGGTTCAAATTCAGGAACATAAGGGCGAATGCCATGCCACTGAAGGGATATGCGCCTGTCTGAACCGTACAAATGGCAGATATACAGGAAAATAAAAAAATGAAGCATTTCAAGTGTGTAAATGAAAAGCGTACACCTCCCTTACACTGTCTGTAAGGAAAGTGTACACTTTCTGTAAGCCCCCTCTTGATTTTGAAAGCAAGGGAACAGGACGGGTTATCCGGGTATCTCCAGCAGGAAGGAGACAAGGAGGTCCGTATTGCGAAGCTCTTTCATCAGAGTACACGGCCTTCCGCCTGCACCCAGAAACCAAACGAACACCCTTCCGTTATCGGGGGTGGGAAGACAGATGGCGGCGAACGGCTTCCCGCCTGAGAGCAGGCGGAAATATCCTTCGGGACCGTAGGACTGGCAACGGATGTACTTTCCGGTCTGCTGGCAAAGCTCCTTTACCACAGGTTCAACCAGTACCGTCTAGATGATTCGAGTAATGCTGCCGGTAAGGGGAGGTCGTGAAACGAGGGCACTAAAAACGGAGGGCACTGAAAAAGTTCCCTTGCAGCTTTTTAAAGAATTAAATCTGCACATAGCCAAATAATATACAGGCTATGTGCAGATTTTTGTACCTTAATGCCATAATATTTAAGGCCCATGCTATCACAACAACAAGAACTTCCGCTCAGTGAATATAGTTCACTCTACGATATAGTTGTCCCCCAAGACAATCTTCTTCGCCGCATTAATGATCTTGTAGATTTCACTTTTGTCTATCAGGAACTTGCCAATAAGTATTGCAAGGATAATGGTCGAACAGCAGAATCCCCTATTCGCATGTTCAAGTATCTTCTGCTGAAGACCATATACGATATTTCTGACGTAGATGTCGTAGAGCGTTCCCGTTATGATATGTCCTTTAAGTATTTCCTTGGCATGGCTCCAGAGGAAGACGTTATCAATGCCAGCAGTCTTTGTAAGTTCCGCAAGTTACGGCTGGAAGACATGGATCTTATGAACCTGCTAATCCAGAAGAGCGTAGAAATAGCGATAGAGAAAGGCATCATAAAATCAAGGACTATTATTGTAGATGCTACTCATACAGAAGCCAGGTCTAACCCGTACTCCCCGATAGAGATTCTGCGACTCCGTTCAAAGCAACTCCGTAAGGTACTTTATGCCATGGATGATAATATCACGCAACCCCTGCCGTCTAAGAATAAAGAGGATGATCTTGCGCATGAGTTGGATTATACCAAAGACCTTCTGAAACTTATCACTTCAGATGCCAGTCTTTCAGAAGTGCCTGCAGTAAAGCAGCGACTTAACATGCTCAAGGAAACGCTTTCAGATATAGAGGATCACTATACGACCTCAAAGGATGCAGATGCCCGCATTGGTCATAAAACAGAGGACAGTTCGTTTTTCAGATATAAGACTCACATTGCAATGAGTGATGAGCGTATCATAACAGCCGCTACTGTTACTTCTGGCGAAAAGGGCGATGGGCCTCAGTTGAAAGAGCTTGTGGAGCAAAGCAGAAAAAACGGAATGGAAGTGAACACTGTCATTGGTGATACCGCATACTCCGGATCGGAAAACCTTAGACTGGCAGAAGATGAAGAGAAGGGATTTACTTTGGTATCAAAATTACATCCGGCCATAAGTCATGGATTCAGGAAAGATGAAGACAAGTTTGATTATAACAAGGATGCAGGCATGTTTGTTTGCCCTGCCGGTCATATGGCAATCAGAAAAGCAAGGCAGGGGAAAAAGGATGGGAAATGGAATCAATCCATGACTTATTTCTTTGATGTAGAGAAATGCAAGACTTGTTCACGAAGAGAAGGATGCTAAAAGGAGGGGGCTAAAAGCAAGACCTATAGTATACCTATCAGGAATGAAGAATAGAAAAGGCAACTTGGATTCCAGAAATCACAAAAATTTAAAGATATAGCTCGTCAAAGATACAAGATTGAGGCAAAGAATGCAGAATTAAAGCAGGTATACGGTTATGATAAGGCACTGTCGTATGAGCTGGATGGTATGCAGATGCAAGGGGCTATGACCATCTTTGCCGCAAATATCAAGAGAATATTGAAACTAAGCTAAAAAACACTTATAAAAATACCCACGTATAATATGATGGTCTTACTGACTATACAAGGCCGAATATAAACTCCTATCAAGATATATAAAAGCAGATTGCAAAACCGATATAAAGGCTAATACAATCTGCTTTCGTCTTTTTAAAGATTGGGATTAAATCTTAAGAGGATACCTTTTTCAGTGCCCTCCAAAAAAGTCCCCACTTTTTCGACCTATGAAAAAAAAGTTCTAGTTTGTAACTTCAATTGGCAAATTGATGGCATTTTAAGGCCCTTTTTACGTTATTGTGCCTTGAAATAGCGTTTTTATCATCATCTACTTACAGTTTGAAGTCGAAAAACACTTTTTCAGTGCCCTCGAAACCATACCTCACTGATCCGGAACCTTTTTTCCATCAGATGAGCCCGTATTTTCTTAGCTTCTCATACAGGGTGGTCCGGCTGATATCCAGCATCCTGGCGGCTCTTGCCCGATTGTTTCCGGTCTGTTCGAGCGTTTGGAGCAGCAGCTGCCTCTCTTTCTCCCGCTCCGTGAGGCCGGGCACATCTTCCTGCTTTAATGTCAGGTCCAGGTTCAGGTCAGTTGCGGTGATCCAGCCGCCGTCCGCCAGCAGTAGGGCACTGCGGAGGGTGTTCCTCAGCTCGCGGATGTTGCCCGGCCAGGGATACCGCTGTAGGGCCGCCTCCGCCAGGCGGTCGAAACCCAGCACCCGTTTGTGATGTTCCTCCGAAAGATGCCCCAGCAGGAAACGGGCCAGCGGGAGGATGTCTTCCGGGCATTCCGCAAGGAGGGGGACACGGATGGTGAACTCGTTCAGCCGGTGGAACAGGTCCTCACGGAAACGTCCCCCGGCGATGGCCTCCTCCAGATTCTCGTTGGTGGCGGCGATCAAGCGGATGTCGAAGCCGCGCTCCCGGGTCGAACCCACCGGCCTGTAGCATTTCTCCTGCAGGGCGCGCAGGAGGCGCATCTGGTTCTTGTAGGAGAGATTGCCGATCTCGTCCAGAAACAGCGTGCCTCCGTCGGCCTCCTGGAACAGGCCGACCTTGTCATTCTCCGCGCCAGTGAACGCCCCCTTGCGGTGGCCAAAGAACTCGGAAGCGGAAAGCTCTTCCGATATGGAACCGCAGTCCAATGTTATGTACGACCTGTTCTTTCGCTGGCTCTGTTCATGCAACTCGCGGGCGATATGCTCCTTGCCCGTTCCGGAAGCACCTCGAATCAGAACGGAGATGTCAGAAGGCGCAACCAGACCGATCCGGCGGTACATCTCCCGTGCCTTGCCACTCTCTCCCCGGTAGAATTCTGTGCTGTCATGCCGGGGACGGCTGAACTCTTTGCGAATGGCCTCAAGCAACCGGTCCGGATGGACAGGCTTGCAGAGGTAGTTGGCCGCACCCAGCTGCATGGCCTCCACCGCGTTCTCCACCTGACCGTAATTGGTCATGATCAGGAATGGGACTACAAGGCATTTCTCGTGCATCCACCTGAGCAGTTCCGTGCTGTTGCCATCCGGCAGGCGGAGATCGGCAAGGACAAGGTCGAACTCATCCGCCGCAAGGATTTTCCTTGCTGGGGCCAGTGCCGTCACATGGCGGCATTCCATTCCCTGTTTCCTCAGCCAATTGCCGATGCTCCGGCCGAAGATCATGTCGTCCTCTATGATCAGTATCTTTTTCATTCTTTTTCCTTTTTCATGTTGATGGCATAAGAGAGCAGCCTGTCCGCCGCCTTTTCTATCTCATGTATCCGAGCAAGATCCTCCGCAGTCCATAAGTCGGGAGGCGTAGTGATGAGCCGTTTCAGCTCTTCTATCGGGAAGTCCAGCCGGACGGCATCCCAAAGCGGAAGGTTCTTGTGCAGGATGTCACAGACTGCCGGGCGGTCATCCTTTTCCAACGCCTTATGCAGCCTGGAGAGGTCTTTCCGGCTCTCGGTAATGAACACTTCCAGCATTTCCCGCCTGTTGTCCTCGCCGGCAAGGATCAGCGAGAAGTCCGGTCTACGCTCCCCGCCTTTCATCTTTCCGACAACCCCAGCCACGCCTTCCGCCAGGCTTTCCATCGTGAAAGGTTTGCGGATGCATCCGGCAAAACCACGCGAGAGATATTCCTTGTCGTCATCCATGCGGGCGGTCAGGGCTATTGCGGGAATGGACCCGGCCTGCGGGATATTGGAGCTGCGGAGAAGTTCCAGAACGGCGAAACCGTCCGTTTCCAGCATTTGGATATCCGTCAGGAGCACGTCGTACCCGTTCTCCCTCAGTCTGGAAATAATCCCGCTGCTGTCCGTGCAGCAGTCGCATACGGCATGGTGGCGGCGCAGCATCTCCCTTATGATACCAAGCTGCCGGATGTCATCGTCAAGCACGAGGATGCGTATGCCTTCCAAAGGGCTTCCGAAAGCAGGGTGGTCCTCTTCCATGGGGGATGCGCCGTCGGCCGGAGCAAGGGGGAGAAGGACGGTGAAGCAGCTGCCTTCCCCCTTGCGGCTTTCCACACGGATGAAACCACCCGTTTGCGATGCCAGACGGGAACAGATGGCCAGGCCAAGGCCGGAGCCCGATATGCCGCGTGCGTTCTCCAGCCGTTCGAACGCAGTGAATATCCTTCCGGTCTCGCTTTCATCTATGCCTGTCCCAGTATCCCGGACGGAAAAACGCAGTTCACGGTTCCTGTATTCCGCTTCCAGGCGGATACTTCCCTTTTCCGTAAATTTAACGGCATTCGAAAGTAAGTTGTCGGCTATCTGCCGGAGATGCCCCTTGTCCGCACAGACCACCACGTCCGTGCCGGAAAAAGAGCAGGAAAGACAGAGCCCTTTCCTTTGGGCGGACGGAAGATGGCTGTCGGCCGTTTCCCTGAGCAGGGATTCCAGATGGAAAATACAGGTGTATGCCTGTATCTGCCCTGTATCAAGCAGGTAAAAGTCCATCAGCGTATTCACCAGCGAGAGCATGTATTCCGAGGCGTGCCGGATATTCTCCACATACATTGTCTTGCGCCACCCATCGTCCTCGCCAGGCAACAGGTCGGCCGAGCCGCTTATCGTGGCCAAAGGGGAGCGCAGGTCGTGGGCAATTGCCAGCATCATGTCCTTCCTTGATTGCAGGAGCCGGCGGTTGGCCTCATCCGACCTTTCCAACTCATGCTGGTATTTATATTTGCGTTTCAAGTCGCGGTGTATGATGATGTACAGGATAATGGCCAGCAGCGAAATGGAAACGGCCAGGATGAAGATCCGGTGGAACGAACGGTCGCTCTCCCTTATAAACCGGAGGTAATGTTCCTCTGACAATCGGTCGGCATCAGATTCAAAATCCCGGACAATACGGTACAGCCGCCGGTTCAGTTCCATATTGCTTGTATACAGGCTGTCCATCTGGTGCAGCAGCTTCTCCTGTCCGGCTTCATGATGTTCGGACACCTCCTTGTCCAGGGAGTGCAGCATGTTTGTGGCGGTTCGGGCATACAGTCTCTGCGATGTCTCGGCTTCTGCCTTCCGGTTCTTCTCCCTCTGTTCAAGGTAGGCAGACTTCTTCTCCTTCCGTTTGAAGAGCTTGGAGAAGAAATTACCGCCAGCTTCGGAAGATTCCGGAGATTTTTCTTCCTCTGCCGGACGGACGGAAGAAGGGGGATCGCTCCTGCAGACGCTGGAGACGATGGCTGGGATCTGCCTGCTAACGATCTCATCCATCCTGTATATATGATGGAAGGTCTTCATGACCGCACCCAGCAGCGTCTCTTTCTGTCCGAGGAGCAGGCAGAGGGAGTCCAGCCGGGACTGTTGCCCAGGGGAGGACAATTTTAACAAGCGAAGGCTCCTGCATACGGCTTCCTGGCGGGAACGGTACGCCTGGAAATCCGCCGTGTCCCACACGCTGACCGTCTCACCAAGGGTGGCGAGTTCCAGCAGGTCGGCGTAGACCTGTTCCGTCCGGTGGCAAATACGGAGCTGCTCCTGTTCCTGCTGCCGTATGACATGGAGCTTCATCCGTTCACCTCGGAACAGGATGACGGTAAGGACAAGCAGGCTGATCAAGGCTGTATAGCCAATGAATATTTTGACTCTTAACCACATAAACCTATATTTTATTTCTTCTTTCCGCAACGCCTCTTCCAACGTATGTTTGTCCAATGTCCTTTTTCCACCCGCTATCAGATACAGAGCGCACCACATTGGTGATGGTACCACTGGAAAGTTCCGTTTCTGCAGCAGAACAGACCAGTGAATCTGCCTCTTTTCCTAGCCAGTATACGGATAATTTTTGTATCATATCTCGAATCCTCATCCGTACCAACAATTATGATCTTGTCAAAAGGGTAAAGGCATTTCTCAATTTTTGGCATATTGATTTCTTGTTTACCTCGAATAATAGAAACGACGTTTATTCCATATTGTTGGCAAAAGTTGACTTTATAGTACACCTCGAAAGACTGGACTTGCCTTGAAACAGACTCCACCTTAATTTCGCACTTAGCAGGTTTGAAAGGATAACGCTGTGGATCATTTCCTTTTTCACTGCTAAGTTTACACAACACGCAGAATCCGACTTATATGTAATAAAAGGAAATGGTGGCCATGGTTGATCCCGTAGAGGTGGAGTTCTACCTATTGATGTTTAATGAAATGTATCCTTATAAAACAATAAAACTCCAAAAACATTTCCGCCTTCAGGGTTTGTTTTATGTCTACCTCCGACCTTTGCCAGCGATAACCGTTACTTCTGAAGTTGTGATTACCTCGTTTGCTGTTACACTACCAGCGTTAGTTATAGGTCAGATTGCATGACTTCTTCGATGTCATTAATGATGGTTCTGTATTTTCACCTAAACCACCCAAATTAGATGGACGGGGAGCGGTATCACCATCAAACGCAATCTTCTTTCTATGAGATTCCGATTCGATCAAGAAGTCATTGAATCTTTCGTTAATCAGATGGTAAGAGGACTATGCCTGATCATGAGCATTCAGTTTCAGAGCAACTTTATAAGTTGTACCATCTAGAACCAAGTCATCAACTGTCATATAATAAATCGTAGCCCAACTCCAGTAAAAGCATTTCCTAAAGGTTCATCTCCCGAATTACGATTAAGAATCTGCTTAGAAGGTGCGGTAAAACCAATCGTATACTTGCTGGTGATTGCCTCCGCCTGTTCTTGTAAGGCATTTACCTGTTGACGATCACATCCGGTCATCAACAGGCAAACAGATAAACCTACTACATTAATATGCTTAATACACCACATACGGTTCACCCTCAATCTTCAACTCTCCGAAACTGCCTTCCGATTTATAAGGCTGACCTCCGCCGATATATAATTCTACCGGGCCTTCTTTTTGAACCAAGTTACCTTTGTCATCTACTAATGCCAACTCTTCCGGAGAAAGCGTAAAAGTTACTGTCCGGCTTTCGCCTTTATTTAAATGAATACGTTTAAAGCCTTTCAAGGCACATCGCGGGACACGGGTATTTCCGTTTTGAGGATGAGAGACATATAGCTGGACCACTTCATCGCCATCCCGTTTGCCGGTATTGGTCACCATAGTCGTCACTTGGAGACTCTCGCCGGTTTTTATGACGGAGGCATTCGATAACGGTTGATAAGCAAAAGTCGTATAACTCAAGCCATAACCGAACGGATAGCGAACATCACCTTTAAAATAACGATACGTACGGTTTGCCATTGAATAATCTTCGAAATCGGGTAGATCTTCGTCATTCATATAGGTAGTGAGCGGCATACGGCCTGCTGGGTTATAATCTCCAAAAAGCACGTCAGTGATAGCATCACCGGCAGCTTGTCCGCCATACCAAGCCTGGAGGATAGCATCTGCATTGCGACTCTCCCAGTCGAAACTCATAACAGAACCGGACATATTGACCAGAATCAACGGACGGCCTGTCTTTTTCAACTCTTTCATCAGTTCTGTCTGCACAGCTGGCAACTTCATTGTAGTACGGTCACCGCTAGCAAAACCACCATAACCGGCAGCTCCAGCATCACCCGCCTCTCCTTCATAGTCGGCACTGATACCACCAACGAAGATGATAATGTCTGCTTTCTTAGCTTGAGCGGCTACTTGAGCAAAGGAAGGAGCACCCTCCAGTTTCTGAACAATACCGACACCTGTCAGCGTATCGATCTGAATCGTATTACCAAAACGTTTCTTCAAACTCTTATACGGAGTGGTGATTTCGCTCGGAACACCGAAATAGTTAGCTAACAGCGTGCTGCCGTTATCCATATTCGGACCGATTAAAGCAATCCTTTTAATCTCAGACGCATTCAGAGGAAGTATATTCTTATTGTTCTTCAATAAGACCATCGACTCCTGCGCCATCTTGTAAGCGTGTGCCTTATGCGCATCGCACTCGATTACTTCACGTCCGATCGTAGCATACGGCACACGGTCAACAGGATCATACATACCCAGCCTAAACTGTATTTTAAAGAGACGAGCCAAAGAGACATTGATTTCTTTCTCCGAGATAATACCTCGCTCTACTCCCTGTTGCAGCTTCTGATACAAGTTTCCACACTCCAGGTCAGTACCAGCCAAGACAGCATCTGCCACCGCTTCCGTATCATTGCTATGCGTTTTGTGATACTTTGCAAAGTCACTTACCGCCCAGCAGTCGGAGGTCACGTAACCATCGAACTTCCACTGGTTGCGTAGAATATCTTGCAACAACTCATTATGTCCGCAACAAGGCTGTCCCTCCAAACGATTGTAAGCACACATCACGCCATGCACTTTCGCCTTCGTCACCAACTCACGGAAAGCGGGCAGATACGTATCCCATAAATCGCACAAAGAGGTATGCGCATCAAAGGAATGGCGGTTGCCTTCCGGTCCGCTATGTACGGCATAGTGCTTGGCGCAGGCTACCGCTTTCAGATAATACGGATCATTTCCTTCCAGACCACGGACAATAGCCGATCCCATCTTACTCGTCAGATAAGGGTCTTCACCATAGCACTCCTGACCACGACCCCAGCGAGGATCACGGAAGATATTGATATTGGGCGTCCAATAGGTAAGCCCACGGTAAATACTACCGGTCTTTCCTGCTTTCAAATCTTCGTTAAAGAGGGCACGGCCTTCCGAAGAAGTCATATCTCCCACCAGTTGCAAAGCTTCCGTGTCGAAGGTGGCAGCCATACCGATCGCCTGCGGGAAAACAGTCACCTTTTCCTTTGTACGGGCTACACCGTGAAGCGCTTCATTCCACCAGTTATAAGCAGGTATGCCTAAACGAGGAACCGCCGGAGCGGCGTGTTTCATCAACTGGACTTTTTCCTCCAAGGTGAGACGGGAAATAATATCCTGCACACGTTCATCCAATGGAAGATCCGGATTCCGGAACGGATACTCATACGTCTGTGCCACCAGGCCGTTCAAAGAGACAACAGCCAGTAAAACGATACTTTTCAGTTTGCTTTTCATGTGATTGCTTATTTTATTTGGTTATTTCTACAATAATCTTACTCTCCTTCAAACCTTCCGATACGGCTGTCAGTTCAATAGGTTGTCCGGAACGGTCACTGGTGACAAGTACCTGAGCATAGCCGTTAAAAGCATTCCGATGTACATCACTACCTTCGGGGAAAACATCCGGCTCCTGACTACAAGGATTACCATTACCCACTCCAAGTATCTTGCCGTTATGGACATCGAAATGAATACTGTTGTCAGCAACCGGCACTACACGTCCTTTAGCATCCAATACTTTTACGGTTACGATTACCACGTCATTGCCATCACCCTGAATAGAAAAACCGTTTTCACTGACCAGTTGCAAAGAAGTCGGCTTTCCAGTAGTTTCTACCAACTCTGTATATTTCTTTCCGTCCTTCTTACCTTTAGCCAACAGCTTACCCGGAGTGTATTTAACACGCCAAGCCGGAATATCGAACTTTTCAATCGTCTTTTTACCCAGGCTCTTACCGTTCAGGAACAGTTCCACCTCATCCATATTAGTATACAAATGTACATCGACCGAATCGGTACCGATTCCATTCCAGTGAGGAAGCACGTGCAACACCGGTTCTTTCGTCCACCAGGCTTTATAATACCAGAAAGCATCTTTCGGGAAGCCGCAATAGTCCAGAATACCGAAATGGGACACTACACCCGGCCAGAAATGCAACTGCGCCTCGCCTCCATAATCGAAACCGGTCCATACGAAAGCACCGGCGACAAACTTGCGTGCATCGACATAACGCATCCATTCTTGTGCACGTGCCCCCCATCCCGGACAGTCACGATCGTAAGCCTGGTGAAAACCTTTCTTTGTATCAGTTTCATAAATACCACGCGTCATTACTGTACTTGCTTCTTCTGTGAAGAGACAGGGCAGGTTCGGAAACTTTTCATGTACGGCATCAATATTGCCTATTTTATAATAATTAGAACCTTGTACATCTACGGCATAGGTAAAACCTTCACCCCAACTACCGTTCATGGCTGCCGTGCACGGACGGGTAGGATCCAGTTTGCGCTGTACGGCTTTCATACGCTCAACAATCATACGCCCCTTCTCTGTTCCCTGTATGGCAGGTTCTTCGTTTCCGAAACACCAGATGATAACAGACGGGTGGTTCCTGTCGCGGCGAATGATCGTCTCCAACTGGATCAAACCTTCATCACTGGAACTCAATACACGCAGTTCATCCATGACCAACATACCCAACGTGTCACAAGCATTCAACACTGCCGTTGTAGGGGGATTATGGGATGGACGGTATGCATTTACTCCATACTCTTTCAAGCGGGCCACCCTCCAGGCATTCAACTGGTCGGGAACAGCAATACCTACACCGGCATGATCTTGATGGCAGCATACCCCCTGGATCTGCACACGTTCACCATTAAGGAAGAAGCCTTCGTTGGCATCGAAATGAATATCACGGATACCGAAAGAGGTATCGTAACTATCGACAACTGCCCCATCCAATAAAATATCAGTATGCAACGTATAAAGCATCGGAGTCTTCAACGACCATAAGTCTACCTGCCGTACATCCATGTATGTTTCCACCTCTTTCGTTTCCAACGAAGGTACGGTAAGGGTTGTACCAGACTTGTTTACTTCTTTCCCTTGATAGTCGATTATACTGTTTTGCACAATAAGATCGACCGATTTACCACTTTGGTTCGTCACTTCTATCTGTGCTTTCACACGGGCTTCTTTCTTCTGCAAATCCACTTCACTGGTAACAAATGTTCCCCATTGCGGGATATGCACGGGAGCCGTGCGATGAAGCCATACATTCCGATAAATACCGGCACCTTCGTACGACCATAATTCGGAATGAGTAGCGTCTACACGAACGGAAATCACATTTTCTGCACCCTTTTCATAATTCAAGCATTCCGTCACATCGAATGCCAAAGGCACATAACCGCTCTCGCAGCGTCCTAAATAGACTCCGTTCATCCATACCTGTGCATCACGGAAGATACCCTCAAACTCCAGCGTATATCGGTCCCCTTTTACCAATTCGGGAGTAAACCGTTTCCGATACCAACCCACACTATTTTCGGGTGCACGTCCGCCCAGCTTACGATATCCTTTCATCTTGAATTGCTCCTGGCTATATCCCAAAGCCATTCCCCAATCATGAGGCACAGAGATCTTCTCCCACTTGCTGTCATCAAACCGTTGCGTATGAGGAATAGCCAAACGTGATTCCTGGTCAGCATCTAGCATAGTCGACTCCTGCAGAAAGGCAATCTTAGAAAACGACAAAGCCTGTCCGTAATTAAAATCCTTTTCCGGATTAGCCGCATGTCCCTTCGCGAAAAGCCAATCCTGGTTTAATAATACTTTCTCGCGTTGCGACTGCGCCCCCATCCAAAGGGAAGGGAGTAGTAACATGACTGTAAAAATCAATCTTTTCATTCTTCTATCTATTGCTTTCTATTTTGTCATTATTGGCAAACTTCTATCTGCGACGTTTGAGTAACGCCATTCTCATTATAAGTATCTATGGTAAAATAATAAGTAACACCCTGATTCAAGCTTCCGATTTCCAGGACAGTGTTTCCTATTACCTGAAAATTGTTATACAGTTTGTCTTTCGCCACACCATAACGGACAATATACCCTTGGGTATGTGGCACTTCATTCCAGTTCAAACGTACCTTACACGGATCGGTAAGATCCCGTTCCACCGTAAAGTCATTCACTGCACGCGGCTTACTGCCCAAACCGTTACCGAAGATCCGCAGATCACGGATGGAAAGATTCGACGATACTGTATATTCCTTATTCTGCAATTTGATATACCGGGCCTTGAAAGGAGCCTCAAATTCGATATAGTCATGAGGAGTATCTGTCTTCTTCGTGCTGTAATCTACCACCGGATACCAGTCTTTACCATTCACAGAAGCAGAGATCAGATAACTTTGATAAACGTCCGGAACAAAGCCTCGCTGATTCGCTCCGTATTCATCGAAATTCACCTGTATTGCCTGAATGGAAGAGAGCTTCTGCAAATCGACCTGCAGCCATTCGTCTGCTTTATTGGATGCGGCAACCCATGCCGTGCGGGAATCTTCATCTACCGTATTCTCTGCCGGATAATCATCCAGTGAAGAAGAGACTGTAACCGGTTTCTTATAGGAAAGTAACATCCAGCCAGGCTGATAACTTCCGGCAGTCTGCTCTTTGCTTCCAGGCAGATACATCGGATAATCTCCTAAATAGGTATTCGTATATAGGTAACCATCCTTATCGAAACCGGCAGGAAAAAAAGATACTCTCCGTTCAAACATGTGACGGACAGAGATCGAGTTGGTTGCCGCTTTCCAATAGTTTTCGTTACCGACCGTAAATATACAGCCATGTCCGGCACCACCGATAAATCCGGTCGGTTTATAAGAGACCGGACTGTTTTCCATATAGGTAAACGGACCGATAGGAGATATACTGACATAAGCGCCATCCGCATATGATTTCCATTCGGTTCCCGGAGCAGCATATTGTAAATAATACTTGCCTTGATGAGCCGTCATCCAGGCTCCTTCGATATAAGGACGACGAGGCAGTTCGTTCAATTCTCCCGTCCGTTCCCAGCCATGCTTTTCCTTATCACTGTTAAAGCAGGTGATCACTTCTGTTTTGGCTTTCAATGTATTCAGATCCAGCACCTGCATATAGATCGGATCGACAGGCGAACAGCCATAATACATATACAAATTATCCCCTTCTACATAGAACGCTGGGTCCCAGAAAGACCAGATTTCCTTCACCGGCTCCCACTCTCCTTTTTCCGGAGCGGATGAACGGTACAACATTCCTTTTCCATGTGTAGAGCCGACATAATACAGGTAGTCGTTATGCACAAAAAGTCCCGGTGCATAATCCTCGATGGGCAGCACGGAATCGGTTATAAAAACATGTTTCCAATTGGTAAAATCATCCGAATACCAGTAACCGGACGACTTGGATGCAAACAGATAATGTTTCTCTTTGAAGGTAACTACAACCGGATCGGCAGCTTCCCGAATCCCCTCGCCTCCATTTATCTTCATGAACCGGTAATTGAGGTTAACCGGATTACAAAATGTTTTCGGAGACTGGGCTATTTTAGCTTCGATCTGATGAGAATCCTGGCAACTTACCAAAAGAGGTACAGCCAGCAAGATTAGCAATAACTTTTTCATACTTTTTGTATTTATCATATATAAAGACTGAGTTTTTCAGGTATTTTAATACCCTTCCGCTCTTTGTAAAACAAACGATTCTACCTTATCTCCATTGGCAAGACGGTACAAGGTCCAGCTGTTTCCATCTTCACCGGCTTCCAGTCGCCAGTCGTAGGACGGATCCCTGAGAAGCTTCTTCAGCTGTCGGGGGAAAGCATTCGCCCGCCGGGCATCTTCCCAGGTACGGATGGCTTTGAATATCTTGTCTTTCTGCGGACAACTTTCCACATCTTCCTGGTTAATCGCTAGGAAATAGGTTGCACCGTATCCGACTGAAATGGCCTGCACATGTTCATATTGTTCTACAGTAGAAGTATCTTTTATAGCAAAATTACCACCGAACGAAACCGGATAATAATTCGAATAGGTCACATCGCGCAAGTCTTTCCCCTGACTGGTCGCACTTCCCCATTCACGGGTATCGATATCATACAGGTTACGCCCACCACCTACATTCCATACACTCTGGTAATGCCAGGAGCCTTCCGACAAGGTAGCACCGGAGAAACGGATATAGGGAACATCCAGTTCTTTGGCTCTTTCAAATAGTTTACGGAAGAAACGTTTGGCAGAATAATAGCCATGGCCGTTGTTGAACAGGAATTCCTGTCCGTCGAAATCATAAAGAGTCAGACCGCTATGGGCAGCCACCTCTGCATAATACTCGGCAATCTCATCCTGAAGGGCCAGGTTCGGGATCAATCCATCGTAACCGTAATTGATAGTCACCTGTAATTTATAGACAGGTTCATTGGCTTCATGGCGAGCGGCCTGCGTCCCCCAATAGCCACGGGTTACATTCTGTAATGTATAAGGAGCTGTTTCAGAAACTCCTAGGTAATGGATCAGTTCCTTTCCGATTTTGATAATATTCAGGTTTTTGCAATGACCTTCCCAACTGGCTATTTCTTCCAGGTATTTGGGATCATCGATCACTATCAATGTATCGCTGGCCGTAATACTTTTCATCAGCGTACGCTTTTGCTGATAACAGAGGCTGTCGCTTGGGTGAGGGCTTGCATCCATTGTGCCCGGAGCCAACGAGTTGGTAATGCAGACACGACCCAGCATCAAACCTTCGGCAGCAGCCTGGTCGGCAAATTCTCGATGTGATTTATTGCCTGAAGCAAACCGGAAAGGTTTCTTTGCCTGATCTTTACCGTCCAGATACCCTTCGTTGGCACGGTCGGGGCGCAAGAAGCCCTGGTCGTATGCATGGATGGCAGGAAACCCTAACCGGGCAGTATACGAAATAATACTGTCGTAACGGTTACCACTGGTCATTACGTCCGGACTAAAGGCAGCCGGATCCTTGATCCATTTTCCTTTTACGGTCGGATAAGGCAATCCTTCCGAGAGGACAATATTTTGAATGACATCCAACAGCGCCGTACTGTCCGGACTTCCCCATAAAGCTACGGAAGAACCGATAAAATCGACACCCGGTATGGGTTCAACATCTATATGATTAGGAATATTAGCCGGCATATTCGGAATAAGAGAATAAAATACCTGGCGCGGTTTGCTGCGGTCCCTCGACTGATAATTCAGATAAATACGTCCCAGGCTATCCACCAAAGCTGCATTTCCGTACATAATCCGGTAATAAGGTTCCTTATTAGCATAAAAAGCGACATCGCTGATACCATTCCCTCCCAGGGTAAACACCTGCCCTTCATGCAGGCTGTCCGGTAACGGGTAGCGTTCTTTATCGGGCGTGTGAATGATGTACTGGAAAGGGGCGGCATCGCCTTCGGTATCGGGTGTACCGCCTAATGTATTGTCATCGAGGGCAAGCACGCCGATACTGTAATTCACCACATCACTGGTATCACGGGCGACACCTATAATCTCACCTAACAGGTTGGTGATGTTGGTATAGTAGCTTCCCCATTGAATCGCATCGATACCGTTTCTTGGCTCCAAGCTATTCAATGTCAGTTTAAAATATTTACCACTGGGTTGCAATGAGACTTCAGCCACAGAACCGTTCGGATATTCCAACGTAAAACACTGAGTTACGTCATTGAAAACGGCACTTTGCGGTGTGTAAAACACCCTTTTCTCTGAATCGTATAACGACATCAACGGAGAGGGTTTATCAGCCGGACTGAACTCGCGGGCAGGCGAAACAGTCGTATTCTTCATACTGGTAATATATCCCTTGTCATTCACGCCGATACTGAAATAGTCGGTATTGAAAATCCAAGTCTTCTCAGCCATACAACTGAAAAGAAGTAAAGAAGCGGCACATAACGAAAGGACTTTCTTATATTCTATCATAAGGGTTGTTATTAATTTGTTTTTAGTTTATAAATTACAGACTTACCCGCCTTCACCGTCACTTTATCATTCCATCCGAGGAAGGCATTGTCGCCCAACGGACGGGCTGCTTCTTCTGCATTCTCTGCGAAGAGGGTGACAGTTGCATCGTAAGCGGTCGGGTTCGTTATTTGCAGAAGCAATTGTTTCTTGTTCCGTTTGATTATTTTCGCTTCTACATGATCAAAAACATAGAGGGAGCCAAGATCTGTCCGAACATAAATACCCGGAATCTCCAAGGCCATCATGGCACCGTTTGTTTCATTCCAGCCGGTCTTGCCACCGTCTCCGCGAGAACCACGGCTATCGGCATCACAATAAGTCAGACGTTCTGTAATCTTTCCATTAGGTTGTATGCCTTCCGCATGGGCATGAATCACATCACGGAGTAATTCTGCATAAGAAACATCGCCGGTAGAACGGTATAGTTTGAACAAGGCATCTCCGGACTGCGTACAAAAACCTGGAGCACCGTGCTTATTTTGTGTACTTGCCCAAACGGCACCGGTCAGATTGGCTCCCAGTTTCGCCAACGGAGTATCTTCCGGCAGACGGTAAGGGAAAGAGACGGTCCAGGTGGCACACAGATTCGCAAGGTCGGCTGATTGCTTCAAGTATTGTTCTTCACCCGTTACTTCATAAAGTGTCATCAAAGAAGTGAGCAGGGCAATCGCCGTTTCGGAGTCTGCATTTTGAAGAATATCACCGCAACCACCGGAGGTAAAGCCGACTAAAGCAAAATTATCATAATACTTCTTCGCTGCTTCGCAGGCTACTTTCAGGTAAGATGGATTCTTATAATATTCGGAAGCCAAAGCCAGTCCGGCTACTGCCATTGCTCCGCTCGTCGTATTGTATACAGCAACGTCGCCTGTTTCCACATTCAGATAATTCCCCCATGTTCCCTCTTTTTTCCAGGTATTGACAAAGGCATCTGCCAACAGACGTACATTCGTCTCCCAACCGGCATCGATAACAGAAGCTTTCCCCTGTTCCTTCAATAACATAAATTGCTTAACCATCCAGTAAAGTACATCGCCGTTTTTACGGGTCAGGCCGATTCCCGGATTATTGACAGCCGCATCACGGTATAAGACTTTCCCGTCCGATCCAAGAACATCATAATAGTAACCACTTTTCCCTTTTGCACGCGGCAGTCCGAAGTCGAACGTATTTTTCACTTTCCGCAAATGCTCCTCATCGCCTAAAGCCAGCATCGGATAGGTATTCATCAGACCGCCAATCCAACCGTAAGAGATCCAGTCGGCATTCTCCGGACAATAATATTCCCAATGGTCACCGACATGATAACGGTCATCGATATTCCGTACCATCCGTGTCAGCACCTCACTCATCGGCATCAGATTACGGGGAGCTTCCCCGGCAGTATGCAGTTTACGATCTTTCATAAAGTGCGCCAGTAACTCTGGAACATCTTCACAGTAAAAAGTGATCTCGGTAACCCGTATAACGATTTTGTCTCCTTTCTTCACCTGTATTCCCCGGTCAGGACTTTTACTGAAACCGATAAATTCCGGTTTACGTTCCCGTACGCCCGGAGCACTGATGACAAAAGAGGCGATACTGCGATCCGGTGTTTCTTCAACTATCAGGGCATGATCCAATAATTGCTTATTCCATTCGATACCCTGGTCGGTCAATAAAATCGTCCCAGACTTCTTCTCCCGTTCCAGCATCGTCATGGCAGGAGTCGCCGCATTGCTGACATTGACCTCCAAACGAGAGGGAGCTCCGAACTCTGGTGAAAGCTGCGGAATCGGATTAGAAGTCAGAGCCAAATCCTTCCGTTTATAATCTGTCTTATCGAGTCCAGTAGCATACGAACGATTCACTATACGTTGCCTATTACCGTTATAGACGGACGAAGGTATCATTACATAATTATCGCTTGTCCAACCATAACGGTCAAATGCTACTGCTACACCAGCACCTTGCATATCATGTCTTGCAGTAAAAGAAAAAGTATAGAGGCTACCACCATTAGCCATAGTCTGTTCTGTCTGTACTTCCCAAGAAGAAGATGCATTAATCTCTTCACAATGCTTTAAATTAGCTTCATCGTAAAAACATTCCAACAAACGGACATTTTTAGTTACATCCTTCACTGCCGGTAACCAGCTTCCTTTCTCTGAAAGCTGCAGAATTTTCTTATCATCATGAACCTTCCTCCCGGAAGGTTCTGCCAACAAATTCTGCATAAAAGCAGAGCATACAAAAAAACTAATACATATAAAAACACACTTATTAAATTTCATTTTTGCTTATTATTAAGTTATACAATCTTACGCATTGCACTAAGTATAATTAGTACTTAGTAGCTGAGCCTATCTTTATACCGACTGTTGCCTTCTCCAATTCCTCCGAAGTTACCGTCAAATGAAGCGGACGGACTCCATTCCGTTTCGCTTTAATTATCGCTAAAAATAAGCCGTTAAAAGCAGGGCGAGCCGGTTCTGAGAAAGTAATCAGACAAGTCGGATCTCCATTGTCGGTTGCCACAATCTCACCATCCCCTTCCAATGTGCAGGTAATCAGATTCTCGGCAGTCGGTACGGTATTTCCGTCTTTGTCCTCAAACGATACCTTGACAAAAACCAAGTCTTCGCCATCCTTCCGTGATGGAGCATATACCTTTTACCTCTGTTGAATGGTCCAAGTGGTACGGCGTATAGCGCTGGTCGTTTAAACGATTAATATCTCCAGAGAAAATGTTATGTAAGTAGGCACCGCCATCTGTATTCTCCTGTATCGTTCGAGGCGATAAAGAAATGTTATTGTCTACAATATACGGGCCATGGGATACTTCAAAAAACAAGTCCTGTGCCAGGTTGTCATACAACAGGTTAGAGGATACACGTGCCCCCTGAGCCATCCAGTCCAACCAGATACCATAATTACCGGATTTATGAATCCGATTATGATGAATATATACATCTATCGCACCATGTAATTTGATACCTGCCATTTCCGCACCGCCAAATTGCTGCTTCACTAAAATATTATAAATATGATTTCCATAGATCTCACTGAACGCAGCTCCCATACTACCGCAAATACCGGTCTGTTCGCAATCGGAAATTACGTTATACCGAACGATATGCGAACCGACATTGTCTTTACTCCACCCTCGACTCAATGTATTAAATATTACCTCTATATAATGCGCCGTACCATCCAGGCGTGGATCGTTACATTCCAAGTTATGTCCACTGGCACGTTCCTTACCCAACGTGATACCATTAGCGCGAGAGTTTTTAATCACATTATGCTCTATAATCCAGCCCTTACTCCAATGCGGAGCCACCATGCCGACCTGTTCTGCTGTCGGAGCCGCCCATTGGGTAGCCGCCTGACTGATATAGAAACCGCGGATCGTAATATAATTCAATCCTTCACGAGTAGGGTAGAAACAGGTAGGACGAACCGACACCTCTACGGTCTCCTTGTTAGGATCTACATTACCGAAGTTGGCATAAATAGTCGTATGTTCTGCATCCACCTCAGCAAACCATACATTTGTGGAGCCTTGCGGATCGCGAATCGTACGGATAGTATCCGGCGTATAAACCTTATCCAAACTAAATTCTTCATACAGTGAAACATCGTTCAGATAAACATCTCCCGTATGATGTACCCGTTTCGACCAGAGCCAGTCGCCATACAGACGGTCATTAAACGGATTATAATTTCCAAAGAATGTGTTCGGCAAAACGACCTTCCATACGCCTTTGCCCTTCTTTTCTTTTTTCCAGCCCATTACTAATTCCGAACCTTTGATTTCAGCCTTTTCACCATCGGCTACCCGATACAGGATACGTTTACCTTCCCGTTCCCCGCCACTCAGCGGATTCACCCATTCACGATAAGTTCCGTTATGAACCGTAACCGTATCTCCCGGCAAAGCCTTTTGGGCAGCCCGGTTAATTGTTTTAAAAGGGGATGAAACATCACCGTTATTGGCATCACATCCTTTTACCGACACATGATATTCTTTGGCTGACAACATATTTCCGCACAGACAGAACATCGAGATGAAATATAGTATCTTTTTCATGGTTTAAATATTAATAAGTATCACATAAATCAAACGCACGTCCTTTCTCCCCGTTCTCCATCTGATAAAGTGTCCAACCACTATTGTCAGCTTTCTTTTCCAAACGCCAACTTAGTGCAGGATTCTGCAACATTTTCCGGATATAGGCAGGGAAAGCATTCTCACGACGAGCCTCTTCCCAAGTGCGGATTACATTGAAAATGCCATACTTCTGCGGGCAACTCTCTACATCCTTCTGACCAATCTTAAAAGCATAGGTACAACCATAACCGACTGCCGTAGCCTCAATATGCTCAAAATCTTCAACTGTAGACTCCGCTGTAATTGGGAAGTTTCCTCCAAATGAAGACGGGAAAAAGTTGGCGTAAGTCACATCACGCAAATCTTTCCCTTGACTGGTCGTACTGCCCCAAACACGCTTCTTCACATCATAAATATTCAAGCCACCTCCCACATTCCAAGTACTTTGATAATGCCAGGAACCTTCCGATAAAGTAGCCCCAGTAAAACGGATATCTGGCAAACCATATTCCTTTGCTTGAGCAAACATATTGCGGAAGAAACGTTTCACGGAGTATGCACCAAATCCGGTATGGAAGAAAAATTCTTGTCCATCATAATCGAACATACCCAATCCGCTGTTCTTGCAAATATCGGCATAATGGCGAGCCAGCTCATCTTGTAATTCCAGATTAGGAATCAATCCGGTATATGCTCCGCCTACGGCAGGCTGAAGTTTATCCACTGCGTCGCCTTTGACATGTGCAACCGGTTGTGTATTCCAATATCCGCGTGTCACATTCATCAAGCGATACGGCTTCTCCTTAGTAACACCCAGATAATGGATCAACTCTTTACCTATCTTCACCATGTTCAATTCCTTGCTATGTCCCTCCCAACAAGCGATCTCTTCCAAATGAGTAGGATCATCGACATAGATCATCGTATCCGTTGCACTCAAATCTTCCACTAAAAAACGACGATGTAAAATACAGATGCTGTCCGAAGGTATCGGGCTGCAATCTTTAGTACCGGGTGCCATTGAATTGGATATGGACGTACGCCCCAAAATCAAGCCATCCTTCGCCAACAGATCAGCATACTCGCGGGTTGACAAATCCTTATCCGTAAAATGATAGCGTTTCTTTTCATGGTTAAGTCCATCGATGAAACCACCATTTCCTCTATCTGCTTGTAAGAAAGGTTGGTCGTATGTATGTATGACTTTCAGCCCCATCTGTTTGGCATACGAAGCAACACTATCCATCAGTCCGCCGTATGTACAGATATCCGGCATGAAGTTAGTAGGATCTTTTACCCACTTACCCTGGAAAGTTGGATAAGGCAACCCTTCATTCAAAACGATCTCCTGGATAACTTCCATCAAAGCTGTACTGTCTGGACTCCCCCACAAAGCAATGGACGAGCCGATGAAATCTACTCCGGGAACATCCTGGCGCATCATGTGGTTTGGTTCATTGTTTTGGAAGATAGGATTACCTTCCGGAGAATAGATCATCTTACCTTTCCGGCGATCACGCGAATGATACCGGATATTGATCCGTCCGTTACAATCGACAAAAGCCGTATTACCATATAGAATACGGAAATACGATTCTTTCCGATTATAAAAAGCAACATCGTTGATTCCGTCACCTCCCATTGTAAACTGTTGCCCTTCATGCAGTGTTAACGGTAGCGGATGATTCACAGGATCTGGTGTATGAGCAATATACCCCGAAGGTCCTGTTTCGGATGTATAACGCGATTCACCACCAATCGTATTATCGTCCAACGCCAAAGCACCGATAGCATAACAAACAGCAGCCGAGGTATCACGCGCCACTCCGATCATTTCACCTAGCAAGTTGGTAATATTCGTATAATAATTACCCCATTGAATACCATCGATACCATTACGAGGTTCCAAACTTTCCAATTTCAGTTTGAAATATTTTGTCTTCTCATCCAGAGCGACCGTTGCCACAGAGCCGTTCTCGTATTCCAACCGATACTTGCCTTCACAGTAATAAGCCTTCTGCGGATAATAATAACGTTTCAGGTCTTCGTCATAAAGAGACAACAGAGGCGACGGTTGATCCGCCGGACTGAAATTATGACTTTCGCGTGTCAAGTTCCACATACCGGTAATATATCCCCGATTATCTATATCAATACCGAAACGATCTGTTTTAAACGATTGATGTGTGCCCGACTCGCAACTACATAATAACAGAGTTGCAGCTACAAAAGATAATGTTTTCTTCATGATATGATTTATATGTTTTATTTACTATCTATACGATAATACACTTCTTATACCCAAAACATTTAGACAATTTAGTTAAAAAATTCCTTTTTAGAAATAGAAAGATACAAAATTAGAGGTTTCAGCTTTTCCATAGAATAGCAAATAATTGCCTTTTCCGTGGATTATTATTGCAAATATCCTCGATAAGATAAGGTAAAATCCTATCAGGGATAAATTAACTAAAAAAGGACCTTTAATATATCAAATAGCTAGCAGGTTCAAATTTACCTAATTCAATTTTAAACGTGCCTTTTTCTATCTGTATAGGATTACCTTCCGGTACGCCTCGCAAATTGACAGGCTGTGCCACACCATCTATCTTTGTGGGCAAAGAGACTTCGCAAACGCCATTCTCTCCAGCTTCTTCCCAAAGGCGCAATAACTTACCATCTCCATCGGGATTGTTTTCGTAAGCCGTGACAAGCACACCTTTACGAGATACTTTCACCCCTTCGTTTGTCACCGGCAGTTTACCGCCTGGGCAGGTTGCAGTCCCCACTTGCAGCGGCAGACGGGTTTCCCACACCGGAACAACCAAGCCGGACGCATCATCTGCATCAGCTTAGTTGACCCACAAACGAACTTCCATTGTCAGGTTTCCATTCCAGAAAGAGGCAAAGTAGGTATTCCAACGGTTGTTGAAAAGGTTGAAATAGAGATGCGATTGCGGACTCTCATATTTATCTGCAAAGTGCATGAAGTTCAAATCTCCCAATTGAACCGCCGGAGCGTCTAAAGCACAAACACCGATCGAGTAGTCTTGATCCTTAATCATCACACCCGAATTTGTCCAAATGTAATTGAACCGGCTACCTTCAATGATATCGCTGGATGGATCAATAACCGACCCTAAGCGACCGATACGATATTCGGGGCGATCGCTCTTGAAAGGTAAAGCTATCCAACCGGCTTCCGACTCTTCAGTTGCGGGCTTATTAATTACAATCAGCTTGTGCATAAAGCTGACCGACAGACAAAGAAGACAGGCAAAAAAATGCCACCGATAGTTTTAATAATTTCATACAACTTTCTATTGTGTTTATTCATGAGTCATTTCAAAGAGAAGCTCGCCACCCTGTAAGACTTCCTCAAACGTAATATACGTCCGTTCCAGAAGCTGACCGTTCAAGAAGACCTTGTCTACGTAAATATTCTTTTCCGACAAGTTGTTAGCCTTGATAACAAAGTTTTTTCCCGAAGAGAGTTTGATTGTTGTCTTCTGAAACAAAGGAGCACCCAGTTCATATTGTCCGGACGCCGGATTCATTGGATAGAAACCTAACGAACTGAAGACATACCAAGCACTCATCTGTCCGGTATCTTCATTACCGCAAATACCTGCCGGGGTATTATTATAGAGAGTTGTCAATACCTGATTGACATACTTCTGTGTCTTATCCGGACGGCCTACCCGATTATACATATAAACGGTATGATGCCCCGGCTCATTGCCATGTGCATATTGTCCGATCAGCCCGGTAATATCACCGGAGACATTCTCTCCGCGCAATTCGGAAGACATACCGAAAAGTGTATCCAACCGAGCCTCCAAAGCCTCCTTGCCTCCCAGTAAATCAGCTAGTCCTTCCACATCGTGAGGAACAAAGAAAGTCCACTGCCACCCGTTGCCCTCACAATAATCATCCCTACGGTGAGAAGAAGCCAACGGATCGAAAGGCGTACGCCAACTGCCATCCTTCAGCCGTCCCCGCGCCAACAAGGTGGTCGGATCAATTACATTCCGATAATTGAGCGAACGATTCGAAAAGTAAACAGCTTCCTTTTGTGCGCCGATCGCTTCGGCAAAACGAGCCAGTGTATAATCATCGAACGCATATTCCAGCGTACGCGCCACCGATTCCATCTCCATGTCACAAGGAACATATCCATATTTCTTATAATTCTCCAATCCGACAAAATAGCCCATGGAATAGCCGCACGTATCTTTCATAGCCGATGTAACCATAGCCTCCAACGCCAACCGGGAATCGAAACCGCGGATACCATTCAGATAGGCGTTCGTTATCACCGGCAACGAATGAATCCCTGTCATCTGATAGTTCTCAACACCCCACAACGTCCATATCGGCAACTGTCCGGCCTGTTTATAATGCTCCAGCAACGTCTTTATATAATCATTCGCCACATCCGGATTCAGCATCGCCAATAAAGGACAAGCAGCCCGGAACGTATCCCAAAAACCGACAACACCTCCGTAATAATCAAAACCATCGGTTTGATGAACCTGCCAGTCCGGCCCTCTGAAACGATTGTCTACGTCCGACAACAGGAACGGATACAGCATAACATTATGCAAAGAGGTATAGAAAAGTTCCTTCTTCTTCGGGTCGTCAGTCTCTATCTCTATTTGTCCTAACGTACGGCTCCAAGCATCGAAAGCCGATTCCCTGATATCCTCGAACGTCTTTCCTTTTGTTTCCGACAACAAATTAGCGGCAGCCCCTTCCATGCTCACCGATGAGAGTGCCGTTCTGACTTCCAGTTCCCCCTGTTCATCTTCAAAGGTAAGTAGCGCCTTGACATTGTGTCCCTCGGCAGAGGTGGTCTCCTCGACGCGTCGGTCGTCTACATACAAGGCACACGTTTTGATGGGTGAAGAAAAGGTAGAATAGAAATAGACCTGTTGCTTCGGTGTCCAGCCATTTGAAAAGCGATAGCCGCGAATTGTGTACGGGTCGACCTTCTCAAACGCAGAGGCATACACCGTATCCACATCGTGCTCGGCTTGTATGGTACAAGCACTTTCAGAACCATACTTTAAATCGACAATTACCGACATTTCCCCCTGGGATGTATACTTGTAGCGTTGTATCCCACATCGGTGGGAAGCGGTCAACTCTACCGTCAATTGCTTATCATACAAATTGACTGAATAATAGCCCGGTTCCGCCTTTTCCTCCTGATGCGACAAAGCCGCCTGGTATTGTTTAGAGTATAATTCATCCTCGTCTGTCGGCTGATTCAAAGGTAACGGCATAAACAAGATGTCCAGGAAGTCAGCACATCCTCCTCCGCTTTTATGCAGATGACTGAATCCTAAAACAGTCGGATCGTCATAATGATAACCTGCGCCGTAAGGACGCGTATCCGCACCAATCTGCATCATGCCGAACGGCACGGAAGCGACAGGAGACACCCTGCCTTCCCAAGCCGTACCAATCCATTTATTTACATAGCGGTTATTTGAATCTGAGGCCTCCTTGCATCCTGTAGTCAATAGTCCGCAAACGCATCCGCCAATCAGTAACCCTAACAACTTTTTCATATCTATCTCCCTATTTCATTCAATCAACCTATACTTTATTCTTCTATCAGGAACCAGGACACACCCTGTGCCTTTATCGAAACCGGCAGTAGCAATTCACCTTTCCCGTTCAAAGAAAAACTCTGTTTGTTTCCGTCTGAAGAGGTGACAGTAGCCTTGCCTTTCAAGCCCGTATAATACAAAGGCAGGCGCATCTCTTTCGTAATCTCCCGATCGGTCGGGTTGAACACAACGACCATGCCTTTATGTTGGATAAAAGGATTGACGTGCATCATACAATCCAAATCGCGGCCAGTCGGCCGGCTGACGTGGATAATATCCGATGTCAAAATGTCGCGATACTGTTTAAACCATTTTATCCATTTAGCAACCATCTGTTTCGTCTCTGGCGTATCATACAGACGATTTCCACGGATAGTCAGTTTACAACCACTTGCCAAATACTGAATTAGTTGTTGCTCGTAACGATTTATATTCTCGCATAACGGTTCCAAACCAACACGAGGATCGTTTGTATAAAAACCGACCAACTGCAACGTCATCCATCCCATCGGAGGGATCTTATGCCAGGTACCATCATAAATATACTGCCGTCCTAACAATAACTGCTGTTGAGGAGTAAGATTGGCACTCGCTTCACGATATCCCATACCGGTAGTACACTGCCCATTTAGAAAATACCAGTCAGGTATAGGAATATACATTCCCCTCCTTTGCAACTCATGCAACACTTCTACTTGTGATTTCCATTGCTGCCACTGAGAATCTTCCAGCCCCGTATGATAAGGATGAACCGTAGACGCACAAGGATCACCATGATAGGGTCCATCCATATTATAAGTCATTAGCCCTGTTTTGTCAAAGAATTCCCACATTCGGGAATAATACGTATCTTTCCATTTACTTGCAATACAAACGCTTTGACCAAAAAGGCTACCCGGTTTTCCTGTCTCCGGATGAATACAATCCACCTCTTCTCCTCTTCCGCGAGAAGCCACCTGCAATTCATAGCCCCCCATCACGATACCTCGTTCACGGGCATACGTAGCAATCTTGCGCCAATGTTGTACATAGGCAGAATCAAGATTATCATGACTGATTCCCGGCCATGCCATAATATCCAATTGTTCCAATCCTAGCTCGGCCATCTGGTCGATAAAGGCTTTCAGTTTCGTTTCATCATGTGATGTAATACCACCGGCAATCAATGATTCAGTAACTTGTGGAGCCAATTTTTTATAAAAACGACGATGTCCAAGCGACTTGCGTTCTGTATCATCACTATCCTGAAGCAATTCGAATGTAATATACGATTTAAATGGTTTCTCCTTTCCAACTAATGTGTTAGGCCCCATCGGCAGTGTACTGATTAACAGATTATGATGCAAGAAACCTAAAAATTTATCTTCTGCTTGATTATGCGAAGCCCACGTGTTATAATCTTTGTCTACACGCCATTTAGTAGTAGAACTGCCCACATGATATTTTTTAGGAGTACCGGCATAATGCATCAATGCACTACCTTGCAAGTCAGCATTAACCAATGCAAAAGAATAATCACTCTCTACATGCAACCGATTCACCTGATCTTGATTGACAGCCAGCACTTCCGTTTCCACTTCATTCAGAAGCACCTGTTTTTCTCCTTTGTTCACAACTTCAATCCATTTAGCTATCACCGGTAATCCCTGATAAATTTCATAATTGACCTTTACTTGCAACTCTTGCACCTCCGGCATATTCTCTGTCGGAGCAAAGGTCATTTGCATCCGCAAGCCTTTTGCCGGCCAATCTGTAGGAACAGCATTGAACTTCTGTTTCCAGGGATAACGTTCCAACGGCAAACCCGTCTCTATGCCTACCAGAACAAATGCCTGCTCGGAAGCCTCTAATTGTGGATACCAACTATCCAACAAATACGACATCTCCGGCTGCTCTTTCAACCCTCCAATTTCATACCAAACACTATCAATACAGATACGTGCTTCAGGCTTAACTGCGCGCAGGAACTCTGCTTCATTCGAATGGTTCTTATAGCCTACGCAAGCAACATTTTCACTCACAAAAAAAGTGCGTGACACCAATCCATTGTTCAACTGAAACATAGAAGAAAGCCCATCTTCCGACTTCTTCACCAACAGACGACAAGGGTCATCTACCGTTTGTATCAACCAATCTTTTTGCTGACGAACATCTTCCCAACTGGCTACCAGTTCTTTCCCCAGACCCGGTTGTTCCAATTGACGCACCAATGCACGGCGTTCGGCCAAACGCTTATCACTCTGTTCTTTGATTTTTTTATAATCCAATAGGAAATCCGTATCAGCCTTAAATTTACCATCTGCAAAAGTACTATATCTGACCTCATATATTTCTCCATGGAAAGGATCTTTCCCTCCATCGCCTACAGCTAGCGAAAAGTTAGGAGCCAACGTTTTGGTCGGAGTAAACGAACCGGTCTTCTTACCGTTCAGCCAAACAGTTCCTTTACCCTGTTCTACTACCATAGCCAAATGGGTCCATGCGCCTTTTGCCACTTCACCAATAGATGTTATGCCCCTACTGCCAGAAACCAATACCCACTCGTTGCCCCGCTGGGCAATCACATACCCTTCTTTGCCGTTTCCATTAGCGACAACCACTTGAAGCGGTTGTTTTCCGCTATTACCTTGTTCCAATGTACGCGGTTTGACCCATACCTCCATTACTTGGTTATCAGTCGGCTGTCCATAGGCCCAAGACTGACTATAGCCATCACCGTTTCCATTAAACAAAATTCCACCTTCACCTTTCATCTTCTTGTCTCCTGGAGCATCTGCATAAAAAACAGGACGCCCCCAAGCCTTCATTTCTCCCTTACCTGCAACGGTTTCCGGTTTCTCCGGAGCCACGGCATACGTTACATTTCCTGCCTTGCCAAAATTGTAATGCACCACCGGCTTTACTTTTGCTTCGGTCAATAAACATACTCCCCAAAAAAGAGTAGTAATAATTACTTGTTTCATATTTTTCCTATTAACACATTTATATAAATTATAAATAAACCATCATTCCAATCACTCCTGATTTTTATACAAAGTTACTTCTGCCAGCCCCGCTCGCCCTTCAGAAGACCTTTCAATGATAATACGGAAATACTTTACTGTACGTTTCATACCTACAGGCTTGAAATCCCAACCGGTACACTCACGTTCATATAGCAAATTCCACTCCACACCATCTTCCGAGGTTTCCACCCGGTACTTATAAGAAGAACTGTCTTTTTGAAAACGGATACGGCTACCTACAACCTCTGTCGGTCTTTCCAATGTAAAAGTGACGACTTGCGGAAAAGCATCCTCTCCTGCTATCCACCAACTAAAATCATCCCCATCAATCAAGTGTTCAACCGGATAACCGTCTTGTGTTGAAGTAGTAGCAACTGTTTGAATATTGACATGCGGCTTCTCCAACAGATATTTATCCCAACGGGTTGGTTTGATGACAACCCCATCTTCTTCTTTCCCGCCAAAGGGCTGATGATTGCCATCCGGCAATAAATCTCCATCAAACGGCAGACTCTTCACAACTACATTTGACCCTTTCAGTCCTTCTGAAGAAACAGAAATACGGATATTACCGGCTTTTTTACTTGTACGTACAAAAGCAAAACCAACTCCACCTTCCACATGCTGGGGATTGATGCCTATACGACGGATTTTATCACCAATCAGTATTCCTTCTCCTGAAACATCAATAGTTATCTCAGCCTTAGAGTCATTTATTCGTGTCCCGCTAGCATCACAAACAATAAAATAAACCGGAATCATATCACTCCCATCCGCAACCGGACAAACCGGATGTGACGGAATTACAACTTTTACATGATGCGGCTTCTCCGGAGTACGAACACTATGTGTTGTTACGACTTTTCCATTTACAACTCCCTCTGCTTTCAGCTCTCCTTTCTCATAACTACCAGCATTGAACAGATAGAATGGGCTACCCCCTTTTTCAATGATTGCGCCGTATACCTTCTTCTGGTCTTCACGAGTCTGCCTACCAATCAATTGGCCATTACGGTAGAGACGTACTTCATCACAATTTGAAAATACCGGAATATCAGTAGTTGACGTAATATAATCTGCTGACGAGTTGAAAGAAGCAATATAAACCATCGGCCCCTCGTAAAGTTCCGGTTGTGACACCTCCTTCGGACGCATACTCTGCATCATATAATAACTAAACTTAGGATAGCGGTTGACATCAACCACACCACAAAACATAGTGTGTTCTTCTGCTCCCCGGTTATAATCATTATAACTCCATAAAAAATGTCCTCCCATGCGAGGATTTGCATCCAACATACACCAGTCGAAATATCCTTTTCCTATCAATTGTTGGAAACGGCCACGGCATTGACGCATTTGTTCCACCTCGTTTTCATCTAAACGTACACGTGGTTTTTCTCCCACACCATCACCCCATTCACGGGTAAAAAGGGCCTTCACTGCTATCTGGTCTTCCAAATAATTACTCATCACGTTTCCATCTTTCGGAAAACGACCTACCTGTTTATAGAATACATCATAATAAGGTCCGGTTTCCTCGTGACTGTAATAATCTGCCGAGGTGTACATTTGGTCGCTCGGATATTCATCATGGGCAATTTCATATATATTCTTCACCACCTCCAACGGATAATACGTTTCATTCAAGGCTGTTTCCCACAAAATCACAGAGGGATGATTACGGTCTCGCCGAATCATCTCACGCTCTACCTGATATAAACGTTCTGAAAAGGTTGGATCCTCATTGAAATATTGCCAACCTGGAATACACTCTACCACCAGTAATCCATATTTGTCACAGGCAGCCAAGAATGCTGGATCTTGCGGATAATGAGCTGCACGAACTGCGTTATATCCCCCACGTTTCATATCTATCACATCACGTTCCTGCATCGAGTTGGAAGCAGCATCCCCCACATTGGGATAAGATTGATGACGGTTGGCCCCAACCAAATAAAGATGTTCGCCATTAATGAAGAAACCTTTGTCACGGTCATAACGAATAGTACGGATACCTATTTTTTCCGTACGTGAATCGACAACTTTGTTATCCACCATAATCCGACTCTCCAAATCGTATAGATTAGGATGATAAGGATGCCACAAGTCTGGATTGCTTACCGTCAACACCTGCTTCAAAAAACAGTCATCTCCACTGTTTAAAGAAAAAGCCGACTCTTGTTCAGCAACAACTTTACCTTTATCACTTTTCAACCGTACATGCAGGATACCTTCACAAGCAGTAGCACGTTTGTTCTTCAAATCAGTACGGACCTCAACAACCGCTTCCTCCCTGTTTACTTTCGGATAGGTGACAAACAAACCGCCACCGGCCACCTTATCTGCTTCCAGCTCGTCTGTAATATGAAGTTTATCTGAAATAATCATATTCACATCCCGATAGATACCACTATAATAATAGAAATCCAACCGATCTTGTGGTTTGCCTGGAGGTGTCAACGAATCATATTCAGCAGATACACGCAGAGCTAACATATTATTTTCATTCCACTGAATGTAGTCAGATATATCAGATGTAAAACCGACATAGCCCCCCTTATGTTCCGTCACCTTCTTACCATTTACATACAGTTCGCAGGCATTCATCACTCCTTCGAAAGAAACGGCAATACGTTTGTCACGATAACTCTCTGGCAGTTTAAAATAACGTCGATACCATCCAACCCCATCGTAAATGGAATTTCCTCCGCAATGCTTTTTTTCCAACTGCATAATATGCGGCAACGTAGCCGGCATCCAGTCAGTAACATCAAGTTCCGGAAGTTCGCCTCCCTCTATATCCCCCCGGTAAAAAGCCCAATCCGTATTCATATTGAGTTGGGTTCGAGGGGATTCCTGTTCGGCACATGCGCTATTCAAAAGAATAAGCAACATAAGAAAAACAGTTTGAATAATCGTCTTATATCTCTTCATAAGTATCCTTCTTTATTTATTCGTAAATCTAAACCAGTTAAAATCTGCATATCCGTCAATTCCGTTTTCCTTTGTGCTAAAGTTGAACAAAGAAAAACGATTACCTGTCCACGCCAGTCCCAATCCCATCTTCAACACATTTCCTATAGGATGGAAATCCATACCATCCAGGCTATAGTAAAAGCGGGCTGTGAAATCCTTGTCTGTGACACGAGCACGAATCCAAATTTTCTCGCCGGTAAAATGGTCGATACTCTCAACTTCTTTTCCATCGTTGCACATTACAATTTTACGTTCTCTCCCCTCTTGTTGTACTCCCACATAAGCATATGGGAACTGGAAGACACCAAAACCTGCCACATTACCATCTTTTAACCCTTGCAAATCCAACTCCACAGTTCCTTCACACGAGGGTCCCTGCACACGTTGTGTTAACGTATTACGTGCCTCTTTCAGATTTCCGGCAACAGATGCTCTCAACCGCATATAACCTTTTCGTTCCGACAACGACCATTTACTGTTGTCCGGGTTATGATTCCATTGCCATTGAAGCCCCAACTTCTTATTATTAAATTCGTCTGTTGTGGCAGGTGCCATCAATGGCTGTTGTCTTTTGCCGACCGCTGGTTTGGGATAGGTAATCACGTCTTTACCTTTATCCCCCAACATGGGCCAGCCATCCACCCACTTCACTGGAAGCAAGCAAGGGACACGACCTATAGGACCACGGTCTTGCATGATGACAAACCACCAATCGCCATTCTTCAACTGTACCATCCCCCCCTGATGCAATCCATTAGGAGGATAAGATGATGCGTCTTCCACTATCACCTTATGTTCGTAAGGACCGTAAATATTCTTAGAGCGAAGACATACCTGCCAACCTTTTGTTCCACCAGCCGGACAAGTGATATAGTACATACCATTGATCTTATACATATGAGAACCTTCCATGCCGAAATCCTTGCCAAATGTCCGACTATCCTTAAATCCTTTGTGCCAAATTTCTACCGGTTTCCCTTTAACAGATTTGACATCAGCATTCAATTCCGTAATGAATAACTTATGTTGTCCATGTACGACATATACCCTGCCATCGTCATCAAAAAACAATCCCGGATCATACAAATATTCCGGGAAGATTGTCCGCTTCCAAGGTCCTTCAGGTTTCTCTGCCTCACAAACAGAAAAGTGCCCCGTCTCTGTACCCCATCCATACGGGGTACAGAAAGCCACATAAAACTTACCGTTGTGGTGACGGATAGAAGTAGCCCAAGCCCCATTCAAATACAGGCTTCCTCCTTTCAGGTCATAACGCGGGTCTTCATCATAACGCTCAACGGCATAACCTGCCATCTTCCAGTTGACCAAATCTTTGGAAGTTGCAATAGGGCATCCTGGCACATAGTGCATACTGGTCGAAACAAAATAGAAATCATCACCCACCCGAATAATATCCGGATCAGGCCAATCCCCCCACATCATCGGATTAGTAAATGTACCGTTTCCATTATCAGGCATCCATACCTGTTGTGCTTCTGTTACCCCCAAAGAGGCAACAGAAAGCAAAATGCCACATATTATCTTTTTATACATATCGTTTCCGTTTCTTAATTATTTCTTCTCACCTCTGCTGCATCCGGATAAGGAGCAATCTCTATCGCATGAATACCGGCACCGTTAGCCGTCTGACGCAAACCAAACACCAGCACATTCTTTTTCTTTCCGAAATTCAACCAACACTCCGGCAAATAAAACTCACGTTGTGGCCCGGCTTCCCAATGGCGACCGATGTTATGCCCATTCAGCCACATATATCCATTACCGGATGCATTGATGCGGGCCAACCATGGAATCCACACAGAAGGATCGGCTGCCGGTAATTCGAACTCAACCCGATACCATGTAAACAAACCATCCGGAACATTTGCAGGCTGAACCCCATTACCTTTACGAGGAATATCACCGGTCATATCCAATAAAACAGATTGCCAGCCAACAGGTTGGAAATCCGGCTGGTTCCAACCAAGGGTTATACCGGAAGGATCCGCAGCATATTCCCATACCAACGGATGCGTCATCGCACTTTCAGAAATAGACAATCCGCCTTCACGAATACCGGCCAATTCCTCCATCGGAACATAACCGTGAGCATGACCTAAATTTTCATATACCGCAATAATCTCATTCTCACCTTCTTTCAATAAACCGGAAACATCAAAGCGATTGTCATACTCATCCGGACGGATACGGTCAAAGCAATTACGTGTTGTCCAAGTCTGTGCATCTGCCTTGTCAGGAAACAAGCGTCGTGCTTGTTTACCATTCACCTGAACCGACACAATATCACGGGTAAACATATTTAACAGCAAGAAACGTTCGTCGGCAGCCTGTTGTGCCGTCAAATTTACATGTGAACGATACAAGCTATAGCGGAAATCATTTACATTCAAATCAGACAAAGAGACCAAACGCGGCAACAGTTTCCATTGGGCTTTATCAAACAGTTCCTCCTTCTTCCAGGCTTTGGCAACACGTACCGGCTTTGGCAAATGGGATGGGCGCAAAATACGCGCCTGTTCTTTCGGCCACCATTCTCCCTGCGACGTTTTTTTCCCGGCAGGAACAACCAATACCTTTGTTCCCAATGCCGGCAAATCATAACGGACCTCTATAGGGTCAATTACCAACGAATCTTTATCTTGCACATCAGCCGAAGCTATCAACACCTTTTCCCCATTTTGATTAATGTTGTACATGGGTTCTGTCGGCCTGCTCAGTTTGCCGGGCAGCAATGTCACCTTTCCTTTTAACGGATGTTCCGGATCGGTGTTATGCAAAAAGATAAAACGCGTACCATCGACTGCAACACGTATACCGCCAAACAGTTCTTTCGGCGCATTTTTCAATTCACAAGGTCCTCCTTCCGAACGAGCCAATTGCGGTTCAAATGCTTGAATGAAATGACCTATTTCCTTGGCCGCATAATATTTGGGGCCTACTGCCCCACTCTCGCGAATAGCTGCATTATAATCATAACTGGTAGTCATACCCCGAGCTCCCCATCCTTCGAAATGGGTACCGCCGAAAAACATATAATAATTGATTCCCGTAGCTCCCCCCAACATCGACATCAACCCCAAAGCCTTGAAATGACGGTCATCCGAATAATGTTCCTCACTCAACGTCCCGGTCACCAAGGAGAACCATCCCCCCTGCAGCTCCGTTACAAAACCAGGTGCATCCGGCTGTACACGGCAAAGGTCTGCCATACGGTGGGCACAACTGGGCGTATCAGACAATCCGCCGACATAATAATTATCACAATCAAACACTTGCGACAATTCCGGATCTTTGCTGTTTCGGCATTCGCCTGTCAAACAGGTAAACACCGGCACATCAAATCCATTACGGCGAACCGAACGATACAATTCTTTCAAAAACTTATCCTTTCCCTGCGTCCAATGAGCATTATATTCATTTTCAATCTGAATCATTATAATCCCCTTTTCCCCTTTGGGTTTATGTGTCACCTGTTCATCCGCCAACGCTTTACAAACAGCATCAAACCAATGTACACACCACCGGATATGCGTCTGGTCAGAACCACGCAACCACAACCCTTTTACATTATCCGGACGAAATTTTGCCAACCAACGCGGATAGGCTCCTCCTGAAAATTCCGCACAAATAAAAGGTCCCGGGCGAACAATCGTATACAGTTCAAACTCTTCTTGAGCCATCTTCAACCATCGTTTCAAATCTGCAAAATCAAAATGTGTCGTATCCTCCAACCCGGAAGGCATGGTTCGTTCGTGCCAGTTCCAAGGCACATAGGTCTCCACCGTATTAAAACCTGCCTCTTTGATTTTCCGAAAGCGATCACGCCACAATGCTTCCGGACAACGGAAATAATGGAATGCAGCACTATATACAAACACATCCTTTCCATCAATCGTCACGCACGAACCGTCATAACGTATACGATCGGGATGGGCAAATTGTTTTTCCACTTTTTTTTCATCTTTCCCGTCCTTTTTTTCCGCCAACGGGGTTGCCTGGAGATTTGCCAACAGCAAATTCATCAAAAATACAACTGTCAATACTCGTTTCATTCTTTTCTCTATTTATAAATTACCTATTTCTAACTTCAGACCATACTTTCCACTCTTGAAAACCACTATTCTTCACCTCTATAGCGCCGGGAAAAGGATTACTGCTGCGTTTATTTCCAAAATAATCCCTATCTACCTTCATACGACTACCATCCGGATTCGTAAACGCTTGATCGGGGACAATCGCCTTGTCTAAGACCGAAGTCGTGACCATACGACGTTTCATACTGCTTTTCCAATCTGAAGAAACATTCATGGATACATACCAGCCATCCGCCTTTTCGATCAATTTCACATCAGGAACCGAGTGAGTGTCCATAACTGCTTTCCTGTCATCCTTTGCGGCTTGCGCACCGGCTAAAAAAAGATTTCCTTCATACGAAACAGGCAACTCCGGTTCATCCCACTTTCCTAAAGAGGCACGACCGACCAATAAGTTATTGTACCATTGATAATCGCCTCCTCGATTAAACGCTTTGCCTACCGATACCGTTCCATGAGGTTTATAATAATAGCTTTGGCGACCTTCCAAACTGCCACAACGGTCTCTTCCTCCATTAATTTCTCCCGTAACCAAATTATGCACACAGGCTACACCTTGCGACAATGATATGGAACGTTTTGAAAACATCATATTGTTTGCCACCAAAACCGGTCCATGACATACTTCGATAAAGAGGTCTTCACTGGCATCATTGTCATGCAACAGGTTACCGGTCACTTGCATACCTTGCGATCCCCAATCCAACCAAATACCTCGAATAGTACGATAGATATGGTTATTGCGTATAACCGCATCATTGGCGAAGTGTAATTTGATACCAGCCATCTCATCTCCCTCAAAAGTCTCATTCAAACAAATATCATGGATTTCATTTCCTTCTATCAAACTAAACGCGCCACCGCTACAACCAACGATTCCTACTTGCCCGCACTCATAAATATGGTTATTCCGTACCACGTGATAACCTACCGACTCTTTCTCCCAAGATGCGTTCTCGAAATAATCAAGTAACTGTTGTTCGGTCTGTCCGCCGTTAGGATCCGGATACACTTTCGGAGGTAACTTTTGATAATGATGCGAATGTCCGAATGTAGGACGTCCTAAAGAAATACCGGCACAACGCGAATTACGAATCGTATTGTTCTCTATCACCCAGCCCTTCGACCAGCGCGTACCGATCAAACCCGGTTGCTCTGCGGAAGGGGGCGCCCAGTTGGTCGCCGCATTCTTCAGGATAAACCCACGAATTGTGATGTAATTAATACCAACTCGATCAGGATAGAATACCTGCGGACGAACAGCTATCTCCACCAACTCTTTGTTCGGATCGACCCCACCCGGGAATTGTGCCCAAATCGTTGTCTCCCCATTCTGCTTCAAAGCTGGAGCCTTTATCACCAGGCATACCTTATGCTTGCCCGATACCTTCTGATTCATCTTCAAAGGGAACACGGCAAACTGTTCCCAATCACCAGTATTGGTAATCATACCTGTCCCCAACAGCCTGCCGTCCGGTCCGTCCAAACGCATCTCAACCATCCCGCCTTTTGCCAAAGAAGCCGCCTGTACCAACAAGGTATCCGTTCCTGTCCCAAAGTCTATCCCATCAAAATGAAGTATGGAACCCTCTTTCAAATAGCCGAAAGGCCAACGCTGAAAGACCTGCATACAGACCGCCTGATCTCCTCCTTCAACCGATGCATTCATCGAAATCGTCCGTTCGCCACCTGACGGACAGATCCATTCGACATTCATCACGACCGGACCACCGTTGCCATCCGCTTCGGCATACCAATAGGGACAATCACCAATAGGCTTCAATACATCACAACGCGAAAAGGTTTCCCGTATGCGTTGCCCGTTCAAATAGACACTTCCGGTATGGTTCGGACGTCCTTTACCCCGATACCAACTGCCATAAATTTGTTCATCGAAAGGATTTGACTCCCTGAAGAAAGTATTGGGCAAAGTCAGTTTCCAAGTATCATTCTGCACCTTCACCCAACCCTTTACCGGTTCGGAACCGGTAATGACAACACGTTCTCCGGGAGCTGCCTGGTAAACAATCCGTTTCTCATCGGAAAGCCCCCCTCGCGGTGGTACAATCCGTTCGCGATAAACACCCTCATGAACCGTGATTACATCGCCCGGTTGTGCCTTCTGTGCCGCCGCATTAATCGTTTTTAAAGGAGCGGATATACTCCCGTCATTAACATCATTGCCCTTTACAGACACATGATATTCCCTCGAGGACAATATATTGCCGCATAAACAGAACATTAAAATCGAATAAAATACTTTCTTCATTATAATAATATATTTTTATTTTAGCTGTTTTGATTTTCTTTTCGAGTAAAATTTAGAATCTTCCCTAACATAATAAACCCCGACACCGAAGCATGCTCTGCTTTAGCATCGGGGCTTACCTCACCGAAGCACCGAGGCATGCTGCATCGAAGTACCGAAGCGTGCTGCATTGAGGTATCGGGGCGTGCTGCATCCCGGTTTATTCTATGACGGGCCTGTCATCCTCTCCGTCGTCCGGTCGCGCACCGACATAGAGCGTCACCGGATAGTCGATGATACGAGCCTGCTTCAAACGCATGGATGAACTGCTGAACCAAGTTTCTATTTGGAGAATATAGGCTCCATCTTCTAAAGCCGGAGCGGTAAACATGATCCGCTTGGGATCGTTGATGGCCAACAGGGGAACAAATGCCGCCTCTTCGTGCGTATCAGCTTTGAGGAAACAGACAGCTCCCAGGCCGGTTCCATCCGCATTTATACAGCGGATTTTATTGCCGGTCACATCCAGGATACCTCCCGGAGTAATTGTCCCGTCAGTCTTTTCGGTCGTTACATCTCGCACCAACCCGATACGGGCGCCCCCCCATCGAGCGTACCAGTTTGGAAAACTTCAATTTTACCGATTTCAGAGCTTCACGCATCGCCATGGAAGGGGCGGCGTTGACGGCGGGTATGTTTTTCGTGGTGTCTACCACGCCGGTTGTTCCTTGGAAAACACCAGGGATCATAGGTGTATAGACCGCCGTAGCAGTCGACACGATATGCCCTTCACACACCATCTCCATGATCTTTTCACCCATCAACTGGTTGCACATCCGGAAAGTCTCCGGACGGATATCGGTCCGTTCAGCGGTGATTTCAGCAATCAAGTCGTCTTCTTCCAGTGAACGGCGGGTTTTCATACGTGCCACATAATCTTCAAGCACATCCTGAGTCATCAAGTATTCTTCCAGATCGAATTCCCACTCATACATTTTTTTTGTTGCCATGATAATTAGATCTAATAATGAATATTTGTCGTTGAAATATCCTCACCTCCCCTTTCGGGACATCCGGACAAGAGGGAGGAAAGGACTACTTAAAAGAATCAAATCAATTCAAATCAAACACTTATTTCAACGGATCGAAAGTACCACCCCATACATCGTTCTGCTCAATCTTAGAGTTACGGTCAAGTACCTCCTTATGGATTGGATAGAACAAGTATTTCTCATCCAAATTGAACGTGTAAAGATCATCTTTATCAACATTCTCTATATAAACAAAATGAAACATCTTCCGGACTTCTGGGTCGAACATATCCTTTGTATAATCAAACCCTTCAATATCCTCGACATTGTTGAGTACCGGATAAAGAGATGAACGGTGTTTAATCGCATTAAGGATATCAAAACGTTTCCAACGGCGCAAATCATCCCAACGTTTACCTTCGTAAGCAAACTCGATAAAACGTTCGTTTACATACGCTTCACGTACATCATTTTGAGAAGTAGCCGTAATGCCGTAGTTGCCCGTCGTATTTTCTATACCGGCACGTTCACGAATCTGATACAATACGTTCAAAGCCTCCTGAGTTTTACCGATTTCATTAGCACACTCACCATAGTTCATCAGAACTTCTGCAAAACGAATTTCAATCCAGTCTGTTTCTGCCTGATTAATAGTAACATGATCCAAATCTTCATCCAATCCTTTCTTTTGAAAATAGCCAGACATACCAGCTCCAACAGTGACATTCATCTGATAATCAATCAACGAACTCATAAGAATTGTACCATCTACTTCTTTTTTGTACCAAGCATTCCAATACTTCTGTCCACCTTCTACCCGGGCATCAACTGTCGGATAAATGGTACCCGGACAAAAGATAGTAGCATGGAAACGAGGATCACGATTGGTATAAAAATCGGTCATGAATTGTTGATTGTATATAGGATCAGACAAGCGGTTTACATCCAATTCTAGCTTAGTACCATCCGCTTTCGGAAAAGCCATCAACAAAGGCAAAATAGCTTGGTTATGGTTCGCCATCCCTCCAGTAAGCGGCTCGGGGCGAATTGCATTTTGTTCAAATACATGATCCGGATAATAGAACTGGTTTACCATAATCGCCTCACAATTCTGTTCGTCATACCAAATATCGGCAAAATCACCTTTATACAAGCCTTTACCATGAACTATCAAATAATCAAGTGCTGCCTTATTGGCATTATAAGCAGTTTCCCAACGAGACGCATCGTTATCAGGATTAAACATCGGGCTGGCATAGAACATCAATACACGTCCCTTGAAAGCCATTGCGGCACCTTTATCAATACGACCATACCCCTTGTCATCATAAGAATCCGGCAAACAAGAGATAGCCTCATCCAGATCCTTAATAATTTGAGCCATACATTCAGACGTAGAATTACGAGACACGAACAAAGACGGTACATCTGCGATATTTTGTACTTCAAGAATCAAAGGAACACCACCTACAGTATTTACTTTACCGAAGTAATCCCAAGCTCTCCAAAACAAAGCCTGCCCTATCAAAGGTTTCTTCTCTTCGTCACTAAGGACTGTCACCTCGTTTTCTAATTTATTCAAGAAGAAATTAATACGGTCTATTTTATCATAATCCAACTTCTGTCCCTGCAATTCAACGGTATAATTTCCTCTCACGAAATCATTCATACTTGTCGGTCCGTTCATGCCTTCATCCGTATTGTTGGCATTAACAGGCCATCCCGGTGTTATACGGCCATAAATATCATTTAGAAAGCCATTAATCATCGCCTTATCTGTCCAAACATTGTCTGGAGTTATAGCCTCTTTGTTTTCGTAATCAAGACTACAGCTACCCATACCAAACAGGAACAATCCTAATATCAATATATTCTTTTTCATACACATGCTTTTTTTAGAAAGTTACATCTACACCAAAGTTGAATGAACGTAAAATCGGGAATTCATTACCTTGACCAATTTCAGGATCATAATAATTCTTATTGAAACCACCCAGAACAAATAAGTTAGTACCGGTAAAGAACAAACGCACATTGTCAAAGACTTTATTGTAGAATTGATCCTTCGGTAATGTATAACTAACTGTCAAATATTTCATACGCAGATAATTGTTCTTCTTCAACCAAAAATCACTCTTGTCATCATACGTACGAGTAACATTGGCACTCTTTCTCTTAGGCAATTCTGCATTCGGATTTTCAAGAGTCCAGCTATTGTCATACCAATCATGCCACATACGGTTCCATTCCACGCCGCCGGCCAAGTCGTCTGCCCATTTATATGCGGCAAAATGACCGGTAAACATCATGTCTAGTCCGAAACCTTTCCAGGTTCCACCCAAGTTCAAACCTACGATCAACGGATTGTTCTTATTCTTCAAAATTGTCTTATCCCAATCATCAATAATGCCATCGGGAGTACCATCAGGTCCGGAAAGATCTTTATACACCATCATACCCAATTCAGGTTTTTGTCCTTTATGCAGATAATTAGGATGTGCTGCATTGAAAGCATCCAAATCTGCTTGAGTACGGATAATTTGGTCAACTTCCAAACCTGTGATATAACTTAAAGAACGTCCAACTGGAACATCATACCATTTAGCGTTCTCTGCGAAATCCTTTGTGATAACCTCGTTCCAACCGTAAGATACAGTCAAATTACCAAAGTAAGTAAAGTCACCAGACGCACCATTATAGCCTAACCGTAAGTCAATACCCTGTGCATGAACTTCACCATAGTTTTCTGCCGGAAGCACCTGACTGAAAGTTGTAGGAGTTGAGACAACACGTGTATCCAAAATATCATACGTATTACGATACCAATAATCAAAAGAAAGATCCCAATGATCCAAGAAGTTCATGTCAGCACCTAAATCAAAACTGAATGATTTCTCCCAAGTCATATCCAGATTAACAACCTTACCATAAGTCAAGCCGATATTCGGGGCAGGCGACATTCCGAAATAAGCTTTTTTCCCGGCTTCATAAGATTCCATCCATTGCCATCCACCGACGGAATCGTCACCGGTAAGACCTGCAGAAGCACGAACCTTCAAGCGATTGACCTTTGACGTATTAAACCAGCTTTCCTCTGAAAGTACCCATCCGGCAGAAGCCGCAGGGAAAAATCCCCAACGCTGGGAAGGAGCAAACTTCATTGAACCATCCTCACGGAAAGAGAAGGTGAACATGTACTTGTTGGCATAGTCGTAACTAAACTGACCAATATACGACATGCGTCCATCTTGCCAATCAACATCACCTTTTGCCCAGCTATCAACACGTGCATCACTGGCTGCCCAGAACTGGTCTGTCAAATACAACGGGAATGATTCGCGCCCACCAGTTACACCTGTCCCATTTGCCTCATACCATTCTGTTACGAATGTACCGCTTACATGATGTACATCATTGAAAGTTTTATCGTAACTCAACTGGAAGTTAAGTTGCATGTTTTCATTCCATTTCGACACACGTTCAATCATGTCCTTACCGTTAGGAAGTCCCCAACTGGCTCTTCTAACCCCTATAATATCGTTATCATTAGTAGACATAATACGATTATTTGGTCCCGTACGCTTCATTATCTGCATATCGTACGACTTATAGAATTTCTTCTGTGCTTCATGATACCATTGCTTACTGAATGCCACACGTGCACTCAATCCCTCCAAAAACGGAGCCTTATAGGTTGCACTGACAAGTAGTTGAGGTTTTAGATATTCATGTTTTCTGTACCCTCCGGCTCCTTCAGCTCTGGCACCAACGTTACCGATCCAACCGTAATCAATATACTGACCACTTTCCGTAAATACAGGTTGATCCGGCTGCCAAACACGAAGTTTCGTATACGTATCACGGTTTACTTCATCATAATCTTCCGCCAAAAGACCTTGTTTATTATTGTTTAAAGAAAGACCGGTTTCAACCTTTAAATCTTTAGTAATATCAGCCGTCACATTCAAACGTAAGTTGTACTTGTCGTAAGTCATAGGATCCATAAATCCTTCTTGCTTCACATAAGAACCTCCTGCAAAATAACGAATCTTTTCATTACCGCCACTTACACTTATATTATGCGTCTGTGTACTCGGATTACGCCAAATAAGATCCAACTGGTCATATCCCCAACCATCATTAATTCCCTTAAAATAATCCAGTTCTTCCTGAGACCACGCCCATCCTGCCGGGTCAGTGTCACCATTAATGCGTCCATACAATTCACCGGCTTCAACCGCACTGGTTAAATCTACATTCTTTGTACGAGTATCTATTGCGTAAGAATACGAATAGTTAATAGTCGGTTTTCCTAATTTACCTTTTTTGGTAGTAACCAAAATTACACCACCCGCAGAACGAGAACCATACACAGCTGCAGAAGCTGCATCTTTTAAGACCGTTATATCATCAATTTCGTTGGGAGACAAGTTATTGAAATCACTTGCATCACGGATTACCCCATCAATAACATAACATACAGGTTGTTGTTTCTTATTATTTCTTGTCCAAGCAGATACCGTACGAATAGTTACATCCGGATTCAAACCCGGAGCTGCACTTGGAGTACTTACGTTAACACCCGCTAATCTACCCGCTAACAAATTACCGGCAGAGGTGGTAGGTAATGTTTTCATTTGCTCATCCACCCGCATGTGTTCCACAGAACCAGTCAACAAACCTTTCTTTTGTGTCATGTAACCGACTACCACAACTTCATCTAATAACTCAGCATCACTAGTCAAAGTCAAGTTGAGCATATTCTTTCCTTTCACCGGTACTTCCAGATTCTTAAAGCCAATAAAAGAAACAACCAAAGTGGCATTGTCGTCTACATTCAAAGTAAACCTACCATCTATATCGGAAATCGTACCATTGCTGCCGGAGCCTTTTTCCACAATGTTAGCACCAATGACCGGTTCGCCATCCGGATCCAAGATAACCCCGGATACAGTTTTCTTGTTTTGATTTACAGACGAAACAATTGCAGATTGAACTTTTGGCTTATATATAGATATTGTTTTGTTTTCAATATCATATTGAACCTCCATCCCCCCAAACACGTCAGACAAAACCTTATTTAAAGAAGCATCAGTCACATTAACCGTAACCTTTTGTTTGATATTAATATCATTGTTACGTACCAGAATGGAATAACCCGTTTGTTGTTCTATGTCATCAAGAACTTTACTAATAGGGGCATTTTTGTGATTCACAGTAATTTTGACACTTTGTAATGCCGTATTAGCATATACAGAAGTAGAGATTGCACCCATCGCCAAAAATAACCCCAATTGTTTGATTGAGAAATACTTTCTTTTCATACTTTTGTAAGAAATTTGTTAGTTAACAACTAATTAATTTAAAATCCTTTATGAATCGGAGAGAAGTGCCAACCATCTCCGATTCTTTTTTATCCGGTATCTTTCATTATGAACTATTTTAGGTTAAACAATATTTCATCTGTCTCTCAAGGTAATAACGTCCCCTGTATGTAATTCGAAACGATATTTTTTATCCACATCAATAAAATTAAACACCTCTTGCAAAGACATATCCAAGTTGATGCTTCCAGAGAAATACTCATCAGCCGCCTTTTTACTCTCAACACGGATCTTTACATTATATTTTCGTTCGATATCCTTCAAAATATCCACAAAAGAAGCATTCACAAAACTCAACCGCCCCGTTGTCCATACGGAAGCCTTTCGGGCATCTGTACCTTCACTGTAAAACAAGCCACTATTACGATCATATATAGCTTTTTCATCGGGCTTCAAATGAATCGATTTATTTTTAACTGCCACATCCACTCCACCTTCTACCAGGGATACTTCCGTCAAATGATCATCCTGGTAATGCCGTAAGTTGAATTTTGTTCCAGTCACTTTCACCTTCATATCCCCGGCATGTACCTGAAATACTTTTTCTTTGTCTTTCGCCACCTCGAAATAGGCCTCTCCATTCAAATAAACCGTACGCTCTTTCTTTCCATACGACAATGGATATTTGATAATAGAGCCGGAATTAAGTACAGCAGTCGTTCCATCGGGTAATTGTATCTTTGTTTGAGAACCTAACGGAACTATCATTTCGTTATACAACGCATCTGCAGAATTATCCATTCGATCATAAATAAATATAGACCCTACGGAAACCGATACCATCAACAAGATCACCGCCGCCGCACTCCGTACATAAATAAACCACCTGCGATCAGACAGCCTAACGGAAGGAATGCATAACTTTTCCTTCAAAAGTGAATATCGATCCTTTTTCCGAGCTTCGAAAGCGGGAACATGAAGAAGTGCGTACAACTTTACCATCTCGTTGTACCGCTCTCTATATAAATCAGATTCCTCTACCAAAGCGAACAAAGATACTTTCTCCTCGTCCGTTATGGAGCCTGAAATATAGTTACTCATTAGTTCCTCAAATAATATATCTTTATCTTGCATATACTGCTAAATTTCCGGTTGTTTTAAATTAATACACATCTCAACCGAAAAACATTTAGATAAAATCAAACTTTTTTTGATTTTAATAAAAGAAAAGAAATAGAAGATGTTTTAATGCCGATTTTAAACGATCTGTCGCGTTCTTTAGCTGAACACGCACCGTACTGACAGTCAATCCCATATCTTTGGCTATAACATCGATCTCCTTGCCGGCATAAAAATACTCCTCAAAAACTTGCCGGCATTTCAAAGGTAATTGATTTACTACCGAACGTATCTCTTCTTCCGTCTGGCGCATTTCTACATATTGCAGCGGAACTGGTGTCGATTGAATATAATTTTCCTGAAAAGCTAACATTTGATCTTTATGTTCATCCAAAATATTTTGTTGTGCTCTTTGCATGCGTATGTAATTGAGACACCCATTTTGGACAGAACGAACCAAATAATAATGTATAGGATACGATAAGGTTTCTCTCTTATTCCATATATTGACAAAAACATCATCTACAATTTCAGCGCTACAGTTTTTATCTAACAGATAGCATAAAGCAACAGCATTCAAATAGCTATAATAAGCACTATACAACCCGGAAAATGCTTTTTCCGAGCCGTTTCTGATCTGCTCTATTACCTCTTTATTTATATGGTTTATATTCATAAACATCCATGTCGCTTTTGTCCGATAAAACAATAGTTCTGGAAGAACTATGGAATAGTTAATGTGTTATTTATATCAAAACCAGAAAGGAAAGTAAGATAAGAGATATTGTTGTGCTTTTTTATAAAAAAGACAAAGTGCTGATTCTTATTTGCATTACAAAATAAAAAGGACTGAGTTCTTCCAGAACTCAGTATTTAAAGGAACTCATTCTCTGTTTTATGCAGCAAATATAATATTTATTCACTCCTTTTGAACAGAATTCACCAAATAAAAACAAAAGGGAAGCATTCTCACGAAAACCTCCCTTCTTTTTGGTGTGTCTATCAATTATGTTGTAAAAAGGATCTGTTTCCTTGTGTAAATAATATTATAAAGTAATCGGTGTTCTGTGATAAAAATCCAGGATCTTGGCACGGAAGATAAAGTTATATTTCGCCTGTGTCTGTTCAGCCAGGCTCTGCGCATATTTGGTCTTTGCCTCGCTGTACTCAAAAACAGTACTTTTTCCGGCTCCATAACGATCCTCTGCATAAGAGAAAGCTATTTTACTGGCATCGACCGACTTGTCCGATGATACATATTTCTCCTGAGCTGCCGTAGCATTGTAATAAGCTTGTTGGATCTCTTTATAAAGTACCTTTTTAGAATTCTCCATCGGCAACTCGCGCTTGTGGATAGCGATATGGGCAGTACGAACAATGTTAAGCACCTAGAAACAATTGAAGATCGGAATGCTCAAACAAAAACCGATCGATTTCTGTCCGTTATTTTTCAACTGGTTACTGAACGGAACATTATTATAATCTCCATTACCGAAGCTATGATAGTAACCGCTGCTGTAACCTACACTGAAATTCAGTTTGGGATAATAACCGGCCTGAGCCACCTTCAGTATTTTCTTCTGGCTTTCGAGCAGGTATTCCTGTTCCTTGCCTGCAGTTTAACACCGACTATATAGTCGTCCCTTAAAAAGCCCATTTCAGTGAAATATCATCAGTAGAGGATATCTCACTGACTTTTTTGATGAAGTTCCAAAGAGCTTTCATCGCTCTTTGGAAGTTATATGCCGCTGCTGCAAGCAGTATGTTCATGGCATTCCCCGTCACCCCTTTGTAAAAGTTACGACCTAAACGATAATCAGATTTCAGGTGTCCGATGGTTGGTTCTATTCCAGCCCGCTTGCGGAACAATTTATGTTTCTTCAATCTCTGATTCTTTGGGGTATCCGGTATTAAAATTTTCGTTCCGTTGATCTCTTTCTTACCACGATACCCCCTGTCGCCGGCAAGTATTTTGATTTTTCTTTTTGTCAGACGTTCAACAACCTGTTCCAATGATGCTTCAATCGTATGCCCGTCGTATTCATTACGGAAGGAGATGGCTCCAAGTATGATACCTGTAGCGGAACAGATGATTGACACTTTATTGCCGAACTCGTATTTCTTGTGTTCCTTTCCTTTGCTGATACATTGCACTTGCGGTTCATGAATGGAATAAATCTTTTCCCGGCTGTTTCGCTTTTGGAAAAAGGATAGCTTCAAATATCTCAAACAATCTGTCGTAGTCATGATTATCCCCCAGATTACGCTTGAGTTCCCGAACCAGCCTTCCCGCGATTGTTCGCAATTTCCTGTCTGCTCTAAGAGCCTTGTTGCGATTCTTGGAATGATTTCGGAAACGCTGGTCGCGATAGACACGTTTCAAGACAAAAGTATAACTTGGGCGAAGAGGAAGCTCCTGTTTATGCACGATGTCAAGAACCTTGTTCACGATCTTTTTATGCAGTTTCGCGTTAGTAGGAAAGGTGATATTCTTTTCTTGAACAGTAGAATCGATAAAAGCTGTATCGTGATGATGGTTGTCGTCATTCTCGTTTTTCACACGGATGCTTTCCTGGAAAATGAATTCAATACCCTTTTCACCGACACGATTGCAGAAATGAACCAATTCGGAAGCGGCGCATGGGGCAACGGGAGTAAACTCTTTCATTCCACAGAAATACTGGTAATAAGCATTTTCACTCCATTGTTCCACTACGAATTCATCTGACAGATTACGAAGATGTTTGAGAATTAACAGACCACACATCAAGCGAATAGGCTTACTAGGGCGACCGCTGTTTGGACAATACAAAGGAAGGAAAGCTTTGTCAAATTTGGTCCAATCTATTTTGTTTGCCAACTTGTACAGTGGGTGTGATTGGTTCAGCATATCAGATAAACTGCTGAATAAAGAAGAGGTATTATGGGACTTTTTCCGAGAAAAAAATCTGCAAGTTTCTTACTGTAAAGATAAGAATACTTGCAAATTTATCAAAAGGGTTTGACAATTAATTTATTGAATATCAATAATTATAATAGCAATTAAGGGACGACTATATAGTCGTACGCCTGATCCGGCGAGATAATGCTGCTCATATATTGTTCAATCGCATCATCTGTTTCAGGCTTAATCACGTCGAAGTTTTCGCCGTCACGTTCCAGTTCGAATGCTTGAGTCAGATCGAGCAATGCCAGCTTTATGTTGTTTCTTGACTCGGTCAGTATAACCTCGTCTTTTGTCAACTGCGCTTTCATATCATACAATTGTGACTCCGGGACTTTTCCCGCATTATAAAGTGCCTCCGTCTTTGTTACCTGCTCCGAACTGAGTGTCACCTGCTATTCAGCAATCTTCAACATTTCTTTATTATAAAGAACTTGCAGATAATAGGAAGCCACATTTATATAGAGATCTTCCTCCGCTTTATTCAGTGTCTCAATAGATGCTTTCAAGTCCAACTTGCGCGCTGCAATATCATTAGGGATTTAAAACCATTGAATATAGGTATACTCAACTGAATAGACCTTCAATAGCGTAATATATACATTAATTCAATAATCACAGCTTAGGTACCTTCTATACTTCCACTGAGAGACAGAAAAGGAAAGAAGCCAGCGTTATAGATGATATTACTTATTTCGTAGTTAATTTATTTACATTTTATTTCTTATCCAGAGCAACAACTGCATTGCGAATCTTGTCATTTTCAGTTCCATCTTCTTCATCTCAATCTTGACATCGCCAGACAGACCGACTATTACAAGACGTTTCTCGAACAATTGTTTCAGCTTCTCCTGCATCACGGATCTGAACGAAAGTAGAATCATCGCTGAACTTCTACCCTACTTTCAGGAATTGTAAGGACATCGGTCGCACATTTTAACACGATCTCGATTAGTACCGTAACCAACACAGATAAAGGCATCTTCCGGCATTTGTACAGCCATCTTTATTTCGAACATCACGACACCATTTTCTTCCACACCTTTTAAAACTACGTATTCCAGCATAGTATCGAATGTATGACTGCCCAGTGCACTGACAGTCAATTTGATATCAGCATTCTTTCATAGATATGCCCATCCAGAGAAGATCATATTATTCATATCGGCTACAGATGGTATTTGACTGAATCACAGAGTTACCAACCTTGATAGGAACATCCAGAATTATACCGGTGATGAGAGTGAAGCTGAGTTGTACTAGAAGCTACAAACCTACGGAAAATACCATTATGGATAATTTCCATGTGTATCTCATCGTAAGGGATAAGGAGATAATGTTGATTGAGTTCGGTGCAATAGTTAACAACATACAGACAGACGGCATATCGTTTATCTTCAACAAGTCAAACTGATAAAAATCTAAAACATGAACTATAATATATTTATTTTGAGTCCTTCTCAAACCAAACAAGCCTGAAAGTCCTTCATCTGATTGACGTTAGGATCTGGCATTTCTATCTCTTCCTTATTTCGGAATCGCGTGAAGTGCTTCATTGCACACAAATAGCTGTTTACAGTTTGCTCATTTTCCAAGTCTTTGAAATGCCGGATATGTGATTCCCGATATAAAAAAATAGTATTTCGTCTGCAGTCTTCTTCATTTTTATATTCATTCACAATAAAATAAAGATTAATATTTCTATATAAATAATGGGACAGACAAGTATGATGCAAATGAACGGTCATAAAAAGCGACTTCGGAGCTTTTAGGGAAAAACGATCCGGCGACGTTTCCGCCGTTAAACCGCTTGGTTTTCGTTTAACGAAAACACAACTTGCTGTCCGCAGGAGCGGACCACGTTTAT
>ERZ779875.272-NODE-272-length-53555-cov-7.686561_pt1 | contig 53555 bp, 41 predicted proteins | sample MGYA00511246_ERZ779875 | MGnify/ENA primary metagenome ERZ779875 (study PRJEB29588, sample SAMEA2155093) | human gut metagenome | biome: human gut; feature: human-associated habitat; material: faeces | place: Denmark | collected 2008/2010 ... | reverse complement strand
AGCCGCAAGGCTGCCCGTTTTCCTTTTATAATCATTTTATTGCATCTTATGCGTTCTGGATCGCATCCAATACCGCCTCTGCCACTTCTTCTTTGGACATACAAGGAAGTTCTACGATTCCTTCTTCCATCACAAGGGTAACCACATTGGTATCGGTTCCAAATCCCGCGCCCTCATCGCGTAGGTTATTGGCAACGATCAAATCTGCATTTTTCTTCTGCAATTTCTTTTTCGAATTTTCTACCAGATTTTCCGTTTCCATCGAAAATCCACAGATAAATTGACCCGGCTTGCGGTGTTCTCCAAGATACGCAAGGATATCCGTCGTCCGCCTCATCGGCAGCGACAGGTCGCCGTCCTTTTTCTTGATTTTCTCATCGCTTACGGAAACCGGCGTATAATCTGCGACTGCTGCCGCTTTGATAATAATGTCCATCTGCGGTGCACGTTCTTTGACTGCATCAAACATTTCCTGCGCACTTACGACAGGCACGACATCGGCAAACAACGGTGCCGGGAGATTCGTCGGAGCTGTTATCAGCGTCACGTCCGCGCCTCTTCGCATGGCAATTTTTGCCAGTGCATATCCCATCTTTCCCGTAGAATGATTGGTGATATAGCGCACCGGATCAATCGCTTCCTGCGTCGCGCCCGCTGTCACGAGCACTTTCTTTCCTGTCATGTCTTTCTCAAACTGGATTTCACGCAATATATATTCCAAAAGAACCTCTTCGGAAGGAAGTTTTCCTTTGCCTTCCACACGGCATGCAAGCATACCGGATGCCGGCTCAATCACTTCCATGCCAAATTCCTTTAATTTCTTCAAATTTGCCTGTACGACCGGATTTTCGTACATATTGGTATTCATCGCCGGTGCCACGATTTTCTTGCATTTGCAGGCAAGAATCGTCGTCGTAAGCATATCGTCTGCAATTCCTGCTGCCATTTTTCCGATAACATCGGCAGATGCCGGTGCCACAAGAACCACATCGGCTTTTTCGCCGAGTGCCACATGCTCGATATTGTAATTGAAATTGCGGTCAAATGTATCCACGAGACATTTGTGCGCCGTCAGCGTCTCAAATGTGATTGGATTAATAATATTGGTCGCATTTTTTGTCATAATTACATGCACATCACAGTGTAGTTTTGTCAGCATGCTGGTAAGATTTGCTATTTTGTAAGCAGCGATACTTCCGGTCACGCCAAGAACCACCGTTTTTCCTTTTAACATAACGGCCTCCTGTCTACATCAATTGTCCGTGTTTTTCATACGTCGAAATCTGTTTGATCTTATTGTCGTCATCCACAAAAACGACTTTCGGCTTGTGCGTCTTTGCTTCTTCCGGAGTCATATCCGCGTATGCCATCAAAATGATATGGTCGCCGACCTGCACCATGCGCGCTGCTGCCCCATTGAGGCAGATCATGCCGGAGTTTTCTTCGCCTGCGATCGTGTACGTCTCAAAACGGCTTCCATTTTCCACGTCGACAATCTGTACTTTTTCATATTCCAAAATACCGGCAGCCTCCATCAAAACGGGATCTACCGTAATACTTCCTACATAATTTAATTCTGCCTGTACTACTGTTGCACGATGAATTTTCCCTTTCAACATCGAAATATTCATAATACTGTATCCTTCTTTCTCTTCAACTCAACGTTACTGTACTGCCACCTCACGGTGTTCTACTGATGTAGAGAACACAATCAGTGTCTTCGTTCTTCCATACACCTGCAGTTCTCCGATAAACTGGTCAAGCTCGTCCGTGCTCTTAAACTGAACTTCTAAAAGCATCGAATAATCGCCCGTCACACAATTGCACTCGATCACATTCGGCCAATTTTCGATATAAGGATAAAACTCCTTTTTATCTTTCGGCGCAACTTCAAGATTAATGAATGCTTTAATGTGATATCCCAGCAGTTCCGGATTCAGGCTGGCATGAAATCCGGTGATATAATTCTGCTTCACGAGGTGATTGATCCTCGCAGACACGGCAGGTGCGGTCAGAAAAACTTCCTGCGCAATATCCTTTACAGGTGTTCTAGCATCTTTTTGTAAAATTGTCAATATCTTTTTATCAATTGTATCTAATTGATCGTTTTTCATATCTGACGCCCTCTTATTTTCTTTGCAACGCAATCGTTACATTCCTCAGTTTTTATTCACTGCCTTAGTATAACATGATTTTCGCATTTCGTCCATAGCCACTTTATTAAATAAATCAAAACTATTCTTTAACTTCGTTTAATAATGTTTTTTATTTAATAATTTATAGTTATTAGTTCTTGTTCTCCCGGTATTGACTTTTCCCTTTACTTATACTATGATGTCACTTGTTCAAATCGCTATTTGCGAAACCTTTATAATAATATCAAATAAAAAAGTAACTATTCAGGACAAAGTGTAGAAAACAATGGCTCGCCGTGCTTGCACGCAAGAGACATTGTTTTTTCACTTTGACCGAATAGGGCTCCCCTCCCACAGATGAGCATTTTTAGCCGACAGGCGAAAAAGAACACGAAGTGTTCAAATGCGAATGTGGGAGAGGAGCACTGAATAGTTACTTAAAAAGAGATTCCGTTTCCGGAATCTCTTTTTTTCGGGGCAGGAATCCTCCCCCTTTATATATGCACTCTTTCTTCTACCAAGTCATACAATTCGATCTCTTCGTCGCATTCCTGCGGCATCTGTGCAAATGCATAACGCATTTTAACCGGTTCTTTTCGATAACGGTTTTTATTATGTATGATGGCTTCTATATTTTTCAGGCACTCTTCTACCTGAACAGTTTTAACATATTTAAGAACAACCATAAATTCCCTGTCATTGAGACGATAACATTTTCCACGAGATCCAAATATCGTTTGAATGGAATCCGACACATCAAAAATCAGCTGCTCATATCTCCATGCTTCCTTTTGCACGTAGTCTATATCATTTTCAATTACAAATCGAACATAAGTCAGTTCCCCGGATGCCTCCTCGGCATTTCGAAATCTTTGGAACGCTTCCCCATTTTCCATCCCGGAAAGTGGGTCAAACTGTTCTGTCTTTTCATTTTCTGCTATTTGGCGATCTATTTCAAGACGATAAAACAACCCGGAAATTCCCACTCGCCACATTACAACGATAAAAATGAGCATACCCAGACAAAACCAGATGGCATATCCTGAGTCATGGTCAATGTGAAATTCGACAATCGCAATAAAGGAAAATACAAAGAGAAGTCCAATCCCTTTTACCAGCGTCCGCATCATTTTTTTTTGATACATCTGCAATTCCTGAATCGCATATTTTATGACAACCCCGATGGAAACAAGAACCAGCGCATGCTCTGCATACACCAGGCGGTACATTGGAATACCTATGGTTTTATTAATAAACACGGACACGACAAGAAGCAATTCAAAGCCAAATGCCAGATATCCAAGCACCGGATAGTTCTTGCTGAGCATTTCTTTCATAAACATCAGGCAGAATACCGGCATCAGATACAGGCTAAGAAAATACACCAGCGCAATCACAATAGCCTGACCGGTAAAAAACTGCAGCAGTCTGGAATTTACAACGATCCATACTCCTGCCGTCAGGATAAACAGGCCTAAATTCGTAAATGCAGACACTAATACAGCCGGTATTTTCCTGCGAAAAAGAATCAATGTAAAAAACAAAGTAACCGATGTCAAAAATGTAATGATGGCAAATATCACAACGTACCCATTTTTAAGAAGCATACGTGTTAATATCGCATCTTTCTGCCCCAGACAGCATGTTCCAATTAATTTCAAATCCAATGCCTTTTCATCATTTAATGTACGAATGCGTATCGTTTTTCCGGCAACGTCATCCGGAAGGTCGATCCAACGCACGATAATTCCTCTGTTACGGTTATCATCTTTACACTCGAATACTTTATTTTCGCCGACAAATACTTCCATCATCATCCAATAACTTTCGATAGCAAGAACCTGGTGACGAGGCTCTTCATTTTTTGTCGTATAGGAATATACCAGATAAGAATCCTTATCCCCGGATTCACTGACATCCGGCGTCTTTGTCCAAACATCATTGAGAACCGTTACTTCTGCCTGGCTGAACGCCCCTTCATATTTTCCCAAATGATATGAACGCACACTGAAAAAGATTGTCATAAAAACAAGCAGGATTAAGCTTATTACATAACCATATCTTACACAATGTTTTTTCATTCAAGCACCTCTTCATTATAATTTTTTTTGCTTTTTCAATCCAAATATCCCGGCAACATACTTATCCGGTACTTTTTCAATCTGCCCGTTATATCGGTTCACACAGCTGTTATATTCTGCTTCTGCTTCATGATAGCGGTATGACTCATCTTTTAATTTCAAGCAGATATTTCGAATCTTCTCTTCACATTGAAGATTACCATGTTTTTTGATCTCCTCGATGAGATTTCCAAGAATTTCCTCCATCTTATGGTACAAAACACTCTTCTCTTCTTCTCCCATTACCATATAATCTTGATCCAAAACAACATGGGCTTCCGCAAAAGTCTTTTCCTCTTCATGATAACTCTCCACATACTCGGCAAGCCTTTTCACCATGTTCCATTTTTCCATGCGGTAACTATCGAATTTAAGATATGCTTCCCGCGTCTCTTCCTGCAATTTTGTCAATTTATAAAAAATAGCAACAACGGCAATGCATATAAAAACAATGCTTGCCGTTATCACCCAAACGATTCCGCTCATTTTATTCTCCATTCACATTTTATTTATAGGGAGATTATAACATATTAATGCTTTCTTTTCAAGATATTTCATACATAATTAAACTTCCTTTCACGATATAATTTAATTTATGTCATCTCTACAACCGCATTGTTTTTATCTCTGCACAACACTATACCAATTGTAGAATTGAATATTGGACAAACCTTTATTTGGGTTGACTGTATGAAGTCAGTCTTATTGCTATGCTTATTTTTATGCAAAATAAAATACCTACCGAAGAACTTCTTCCTCGATAGGTATTTTTGATTTTTAGACCGTCTTAACTTAATGACATTGCATCATAACCAAGCTCTCTTTACTTCATAAACTGCACCCATTCCAGCTCAACACCAGGCTTATTTGTCTGAATATAAATCTTGGTTTTTCCGGTAGGTTTCGGATATAGACCACTGGAAGCCTCTGTCCAGGAACCATTTCCAAGATTATATACCGTGGCTACTGTCGCGCTGAGACTTCCGCTACGGATAAACAATTGTCCGCTGTTATTTGGCTGTTTGACATAAGCAGCTACTTTCTGTGGTATTGCACTTCCAAAATCAAGCGTAAAAGCAATATAGGAATCTGTGCCGTTAAAAGTTACTGTATCACCGGAAACGGTTACGTTTTTGGACTCCTCAAATGATATCGCCTTAATCTTATCAAAAGGTCCCGTTACCGCCGGCTTTTCTCCCGTAGTACTGTTTTTAATCGTAATCGTCAATGTCGCATTGGCTCCGGCATCAAACACAAATGTCAACTTCGTGGTGCCAACCGATTGCTTGGCAAGGTATTGTTTCAAAATAGTTACTTTATTACCATCTATTGTGTAATCCTTTCCCTGTTCCAGCTCGACCTTTCCATTGCGAATTTTAGAAAAACGTCTTTCTCCACTCAGGATCAGGTTTGTCGTAATGTCTGTCTGTGCTTCTTCTTTCAAATCAAATTCTGCTTTGGTTGTTGAAATTTTTCCATTTACAACAGGTTCCGGTGCATTACTTGACAGATAAACACGGAAGTTACCACTGCAATGCAGAAGTCCCATCATATACAAGCATCCGTCATAATAACGGTATTTTCCAGTGGTTGGTGAAATATTCCAAAAGTCTTCCACAAAGGCCCATGCTTTTTGGGTACTTGCTGCCAGTCCCGCTGTCGCATTCATTGCAACAAGTCCCGGAGAGTGGTCGGTACTGTATTCTTTGCTTCCATCCAGTGTCCATTGATTTCCATAATTTTCCACGCCTTTGTCATAGAAAAAGGACTGTAGTGTATCTGCATGGGTAACTGCCCAGTCGTCTTTTGCCCACCATGCGTAATCACAGGCAATGTTGGCAGCGGTACGCCATGCATCAAAACGGAAATCACCATGGTTGCCGTCATGTTTTGCCGCTCCCGAATATTCTGAATAATCCGGAGCTAATCCAGTAGAGGCATTGGTTGCCTTTCTAAAATATTCGCGGCTTGCTTTTGCTGCTTCGCTCCAAAACGCATTATCCTGGTCTGCCTCAAGAGCCCACACTTCATAAAATGCCGGCAAATGATACGAAGGATCCGTATAGGTAGCCGCATTTCCAATCGGACAGAATACCGGCATTTTATGTTCGGAATTAAACATATTCACGCCCTGTCCGTCATCTGCTTGGTGAAGCATCGTCGTAAGAATTTCCTGTGCCTCTTTATGATAATTATAGATGCCCTCGCCGTTACCCCAGCGCGCAGACGCAAACAATAAGGCGGTTGCAAAATATTCTTCTCCATCAGCTGCCGGTGTGTTGTCCTTTATGGTTCCATTTGTGTTCATCTGCCATGCAAAATAGCCTTTGTGTTCACCGCTTTTATGCTGCATATAGGTCTTTGCCCAGTTCCAAAGACAATTAAATTCTTCCTGTTTGTCCATCTGAACACAAATCATCATGCCATAAGACATTCCCTCTGAACGCACATCGTCGGTATCCGCAGTATAAATATAAGCCATATCGTCGCCTACCGGATAGTAGAGACGTTCGTCATCGGTTCCATAAAACAGTTTTTCCCATGTCGATTCGACTTTTTTGTTTATTTCGTCCTCAGAATAGCCATATTCCTTAAAAAGATTTCGGTAATTTCCTGTATAGGCAGCTCCCTTGGATGCCGGCACGGGTGCCGCTGGTGTTGCCGGTATGTCTCCGATATAATAAAGCTCGTAACTATTGACATAAGTGTCATTGGAGCCATTATCCGTTTCCAACACAAACTTAATTTCCTGCTCTCCGGTTACGTCCTTCATTTTAAAGTCAAATGACTGCTCAGAAAGTGAAGTTCCGGTAAAGCTGACCGCTCCTACTTTTTTCCCACCGATATAAACCGATATACCGGCTGGCGAGGAATTATCGGAAGCCCCTTTGACAACCATACGGTACTTCTTATTCGTTCCTGTAAAAGTATACGAGGTGGAACAATAATCTTTATTCATGTAAAATGCCATCGCCGAAAAACTTAAATCACTTTTTGGTCCCGCTGCATTTCCGTAGGTCATTTTGGAACATTCCCCACTACTTACAAGTTGTGGTGCTGCGGTCGCTGTCGGCTTTGCTGTTGATGCTGCCGTTGGCTTTGCTGTTGGTGCTACCGTTGGCTTTGCTGTTGGTGCTGCCGTTGGTGCTGCTGTTGGTGCTGCCGGTGGTGCTGCTGTTGGTGCTGCTGTTGGTGCTACCGTTGGTGCTGCTGTTGGTGCTGCTGGCACTGTCGCTGTTGGCGTTGCAGACACAGTTGGTGTTGTGGATGCTGTTACTGCCGGCGTAGTTGTCACTAGTGCCGTTGCTGTTGGTGTTACTGTGGCAGTGTTCGTTACCATCGGTTTCACGGTCACAATTGGTGTTGTATCTGCTGCTACCGTCGGCATAGCTGTTTCTGTCGGTAATTTTGTCTGATTCTGTGACGTATTTTTCGGTAAAACTTTTACTTTTAACTGAGTTTTCTTTTTCTTTCCTTTTTGTGTCACAGTAACTGTTGTATTTCCCGCTTTTTTAGCAAAAAGCTGTCCCTTTTTGCTAACTAACAAAACTTTTGTATTTGAAGACTTAAACTTCAAAATCTTCTTCATCTTCTTTTGCGGCACTTTTTTCCCGTTAACCTTTACTTTTAACTGGACTTTTTTACCTGCCCGAATAGTAAGAACACCTTTTTTCTTCTTATTCAAGATTGTAATGGTTTGCTTCTTTTTCTTAGCCTGTGAATCCGGAACGGAACTGTTTGCTATACACGTTGTAATCACAAGTGAAAAAAACAAGAAATAGCACCAAATACCGTTTCCCTCTTTTTGTATTCCTCATAATTAAAACCTCCTGTCATGTTATCAAATACACATTTTATCCTTATAAATATAATTATATCATTTATAAGGGTTGCAAACAATATGCTTTTTTACTTTCTTAATTTAAACAGCTGCATACTACAAATCGTATAGGGCTCCCCCTCCACATATGAGCATTTTTAGCCTTGCCAAAGGCGAGAAAAGAACACGAAGTGTTCGAAATGCGAATGTGTGGGAGGGGGAAGCTGAATAGTTACTTTATTTCTCTTTATTTTTCTTCAAGACCATTCTCTTATGTTTTGAAGAGTATACCCAGTATTTTGAGGATAACTTCTTGACATCTTGCTTCCTGCTTTTACTGTTGCAGTATTATAGTTACATGCCGCCGCGTCTGAGCTCTTCCCTTTTGCAGCAGAAGACTGCTCTCCTGCTATACCACCTATATACCCACGCGCACTCGCCGATGCAGAAATCTTTCCGGTATTATAACAGTTGCGGACATTAACGACAGATGCTGCAACACCACCTGCCATTACGGTTCCATCTGCCGGAGATCGTCCGCAGAACAGATTGGTATCTCTTGTGCTGCCTGTGCTTTCTGGGGCTGTGCCATGATAAGGCAAGACGCCATAAAAACGATTGCCGGTATCGCTCTTGTTACTTTTTTGCTCATAGTCATTCCTCCTAGCCTTAATGATATATTTAAACCGTATCATAAAAATATTATAATTGCAATATCAGCTCAACGCCAAACGCAAATTGCTCTTCGTCAAGACGGTACTTCTCCAGTACTTCCGGACCGCAACTATTGGAGCCGATACCATTTTGCGCATAATCGATACAAAGCACCGTGCTGCCAGATTCCTCCAGTTCATAATTGTGTGCGACGCGTTCCAATTCTTCCTGTGTATACACAGACGCGTTGAAAGAAAATGGATTCTCCGACACAACGGTAATTCCGGAGTTTGAATTTCCCACCGTAACAAAATCGCAGTCATAATGGCTTCCGTTTTCCTGCGGACGAATATAATCTTCATGCAAGTCTGCCACTTTAGAATGATACAGTCCGTGGCTGGAAGCTTGATGCTTGTCCCGATAACTCTCCTGCGGTCCCATTCCATAATACGTAACTTCATCCCATGTTTTATCTAAAAATAAACGAAGCCCAAAACGTGGCAGCACAGGAAATTCCGGATCTTTTTCAGCAGAAATAGAAGTTTTTATTCTTCCAAAACAGTCAATTTCCCATGTCAGTTTCATATCTAAAATCTTTTGTACCGTATCCGCGACGACAGCCAAATGTTCCTGAATCCGAATCGTGTTGTGATCCGGAACAATCTCTATCTGATAGGCTCTCGTATATGCTTCATCGTAATGCGCCTTTTTCCATTCCTCTTTGAGAAACATATCATTGTCTGTCGGCGCACGCCAGATATTTAACTCCATCGGATGATTCATGCGTTTTTTTCCAGCGGTCTCAAGTTCCGTAAATAAACCGGTACGTTTGTCCAAAACATACGTAAATTTATCAGAACTAAAGCGAAAGGAAACATGGTTTTCCGTCACACGAATTTGGTTTGCAGCAGACATTTCGCCGCCTTGCATATATTGTACTGCGGTTTGGTTTCTGTCATCTTTATTGTGGAGTTTCCACTCCTCAAAACCCAGTTCATGCCCCGGTTGCAAAAGAGGCATTTTCTTCTTCAGATAATATTTCAGTTTCAGGTAGACACGCCCTGTTTCCGGAATGTTCAATACAAGTTCGGTCTCTGTGTCCTGATGTGGTGCTGCCGAAACATCCGTAAGGCTGCCCTCTTCTACCATCGTTCCATCCTGCGTCAATTCGTAGCGGATTTCCAGAAAATCTTTCATATCATCAAAATCCATATAATTGTGAAGGACAAGTTTTCCGGTTTTCTCATCATACGAAACGATACGCACCGGGCGGTATACATTTTTATACTCCAAAATACCGGTGTGTAGTCTGCGATCCGGATAAACCAGTCCGTCGATACAAAAGTTACCATCGTGAATCGATTCGTCATGATCACCGCCATAATAATACATGGTCTTTCCATTTGCCGCTTTGCCATGCGCGATGGCATGATCACACCATTCCCAGACAAAACCACCACACATCCGGTCATCCTTTTGGATCATCTGAAAATACTCTTCGAAGTCACCCGGTCCATTTCCCATACTATGGCAGTATTCTACCAGCAAAAAAGGCTTGCTTCCATCTTTTTCCAGATATTCTGCAATCTCTTCCATTGCCGGATACATCCGGCTGTAAAGATCCAGATTTTCAAAATGATATGTGCGGTCATAATTACGGTATCTCGCACTTTCGTATTGGGTAATACGGCTGGGATCAAACTGTTTTGTCCATGACAGGGCCTTTTCAAAATTACACCCATATGCGCTTTCATTTCCCATGGACCACATTACAATACTGGTACGGTTTTTCTCCCTTTGAACCATCAACTGCACGCGGTCTGTAATCGCCCCCTCCCAGGAAGGATCGTCGGCAATTTTTTCATTCCAGCATTTAAAACGGTTTTCTTCGGTGTCTTCTTTACGGTAGATCATAAAAGGGCCATGTGCTTCCAGATCTGCCTCGTCAATGACCATAAACCCATATTGGTCACATAACTGATAAAAATATGGGGCATTGGGATAATGACTGGAACGGATCGCATTAAAATTATGCTGTTTCATCAGCATAAGATCTTTTTTCATTTGCTCTATACTTATCACCGCTCCGGTTTCCGGATCGGAATCATGACGGTTTACTCCGCGGAACTTAATTTTCTGTCCATTAAAATATAAAACTTTGTCTTTAATTTCAATCGTACGAAAACCGATTCGGTCTACGATCACCTCGTCAGCCGTTTCCAAAATAACAGTATATAAATAGGGATTTTCCGTATTCCATAAAATCGGATCTTTCACTTCTAATTCTACTTGTCCATCCTCAGATATCACGGCATCTGCCACACATTGACCTTCTCTGTTTTCCACCTTTATTTTTGTGGTTATGGGAGCATAAAAAGACAGATCCATCTGCATTATCGCATCGTCTGCCTTTACTATTGTTTTTATAAAATAATCCTTTACTGCTTTTTCCGGTCGTTTTAACAGATAGACATCGCGGAATATCCCACTCATACGGAACTTATCCTGATCTTCGAGATACGATCCGTCGCACCATTTGAGGTTCAGAACTGCCAATGTATTTTCTCCCTCTTGCAGCAAAGACGTGACATCAAATTCGCTGGTGACATGCGAGACCTGACTGTAGCCCACATAAACACCATTCAGCCAGACATAAAAACAACTGTCAACGCCTTCAAAGGTTAGAAAGGCTTTTGGTGCATTTTCCACTTTTTGGTAATTGAATCGGTGGACATAGGTACCACATGGAATATCCTGCGGAACATAGGGGGGATCAAATGGAAATGGATAACGGATATTGGTATACTGATGCGTATCATATCCTTCCATCTGCCACACACCCGGAACGGAAATCGAATCAAATCCGGAAAGATCGTGACCTTTCTCGTAAAATGGTTCGATCACATCGTAAATACTTTCATAATACTTAAAATTCCATTGTCCGTTCAATAATTGAAAACGGTCAGAATGCTCCCTGTGTTCTACCAGGTCCTCCATTCTGACCGATGCCGGAATATAATACGCTCTTGCCGGCATGGTATTATCATGCAGCGCCGTAAGATTTTCATAATAACGTGGTACGATCATCGCTACATCCCCCTCTCTTTGTACTGACTCTATCATACATTTTATAACGGGATCTGTCAACAAAGAGATACGGAAAACACCGGCAATCTGCGCTTTTTATTTCCGAAGGATTCGGGCTTTTTTTGCAATTCCTTTAAAAGCCTGTTTTCCAATGTATTTGTTCTTCAATTTCTTATTCTTTATAATAATCTTCTTCAGATTCAAGCATTTGAAAAATGCTTTCTTTCCAATCTTTTTCACGTATTTTCCTATTTTAACCTGTTTTATCTTTTGATTTTTATAAAATGCTTTTGCAGCGATCGAAGTCACTTTATATTTTACGCCATCCTGAATGACATATGCCGGAATAACCAGCTTCCCGGTTTTATTTATTTTCGCGCTTACGAGTTCTGCCGCAGCATTTTTTCCGTTTTTTGTAATACGGTATACTGCTCCGGAAGCAGTTTCAAACTGTTCGCCTTTGTTTCTCTTTTTTACAGAAACGTTGTCTGTTTGCTGTGAAGAGCTGTTTCCGGAATCTCCGGAACCGGTCGTCTCTGTCTTAGGGGACGAAGGATGCGAAGCATTACTCTCTGGTGTAGAAACCGGTGTCTGGGAAACCTTTGGGATTTCCGGCATGATCTGGAAATCATAGGTTGCACTTCCGGTATAATTTCCTATTCCGCTAAGTGTAACAGTCGCATTGCCCGGTGCATTATTTCTTTCGTAATGTGTCGTATAATCTGCGGAATTTAATGTCGTTCCGTTTACCGTTACTACGATCCGTAGTTCAACCGTTTTTCCCTCGTATGTCTGATTCTCCAAACCGGATATTTTTATATTTTCTTTTGTAATTTCAAGCGGTGCCACCTGTATTTGGATGTTCAGATCATTGGTATCCGCGTAATCGGCATTATCACTGCGATAATATACCGGAAAAATACGTGTTCCGGCATCTCCTACCGGTGTCGCCCCGGTATTTTTAAAATAATATCCCTGTGGCAGATTCAATTGCTCTAACGTCTGTCCGTATACTGCCTGTATTGCTGGTGGATTTCCTTTTTGTACCGGATTTACCTTGAATTTCAGTGTTCCATATGTCGGCATATAATCACTGTCATCGGGAGTAAAGACCCATACGGCTTCATGGGTTCCTACATGAAATACCGAATCCGGCTCACGCCAGCAGATTGTACCCGACACTGCCTGCTGGGTATTGTCGTTTTTCAAAAAGCTGATCGACGACTGGTTGAATTCCAGTTTTTCCAGTGTATCTCCATATACCAGTTCATTTTCCTTTAAAGAAACTTTGGAACCGCTTTTCAGCCCATATTGGTTGGCGATACTTACATGAAGATTAAATTCTGCCTGTTTTCCATTTTTACCTGTTACAATAATTTCCATATCATAATCGACCAATGGATTACAGTCCTTGTCTGCCATAATCTGACTTTTGTTCGTTTCATCGAAAAAATATCCCCAGCGGTTAAGCCGTTCTGCATTTTTAAATTCATAGGTTACTTCTCCGGTGTCTCCCGTATCGTTTGCAATCTCGATCGTGCTCATATCAAAAACAAGAAACTCTCCCTGCTGTGAAGTAGTATTTTTTTCCACGGATGAAGATGCCGGCACAAGCTGCAACTCATTAATCTTTTTTCCCAGCACAATGTGAAGGACTGTCTCTTGTCTGGTTTCTTCCGGTATTTGGAAATTATACTGATAATTATATCGTCCTATTGCGACATTTGCCAGTTCTTTTTCTTCATATTTTACTGCGCTTACTTCGTATTGTGATTCCGTAAAAGACAATTTCAGATCTGCTCCCGGATTTGCATAGTATATTGTCTTTTTTGTCTCATCCTGTGTAGAGAGAAAACGTTCTCCGGAAATCTCGATTTTCACATCATTGGAAACATCTATCCCCAGCGGATAATATACCGCGTTCGCAGGAAGCTTTTTCGAACCGGATATTTCCCCGTGGTTTGCAATAATTCCATTAAAGGTAATTCCGGCAAAACCAGCATCATCCGAGATGGAAATCGTTCCCTGATTATAAAAGACTACATCTTTCGCAATGGTTCCTCCTAAGGAAGGATTGTTGATATTAAAATGGATTCCATACGGAATCGTAAAGGAAGTAGTCTCTCCTATGGAAATATATTTTGTCACTTCCACATCGCGTTCCAGGGTATAATTTCCGTAAGCATAAGCGATTCCGCCGCAATTCATAAAAACGCCACCACCATTTTGAACACGCAGCTGTCCTGCCCAGTTCCGCAATACCGATAACTGGCTAAAAGACGCGGAATTTACTGTAGCTTCATCGACAAATAAAGAAAACTGTTTTTTCAGGGAAAGGCGATCTGTTTCACTAAGATCCAGAGATGCTTTTGACAGATCACATTGTTCCATGTCAATGGTAATCTTTCCATTTGCTGTCTGCGTTGGCTTTGAAGTCAGTTTTTTTACAATCTTTATTTTACTGTCCGGCAAAAATACAAGGTTCTTTAATGTCAGATCTCCCTGACCAATATTAGCCACACCAATCAGTGTAATATTTCCACCCCAGGTTCCTCCCCGAATATCTGCCTTTACACCGCCGTTTACCGTTGTTTTTGCATCATCCTGTCTGCCGTCTGCCAGACCGGAATTTCCGGAAAAAGTTCCTCCGGATATCGAGATTTCCAGATTTCCCTCCACTTGATTTTCTCCGGTTAAACCGTAAAAATCACCAGAAACACTTCCTGCTGTCATCGTTATGTCCACATTTCCAAGGATTTTTGTGGCAGTGCCGGTTTCCCCGCATCCATATAAATTTTTAAATGTTCCACCTAAAATCGTCATCTTAACAGACGAATATACCGCTTCTTCGCCATCGCCATAAACAGAGATCTGGCGAAGATCTACATTTTCCCAAAGTTTTACATCCTGTGCATCCAGAATACCATCCGAATTTTCATCGGAATACACCGTTGTCATACCGCTTTGCGTTCCTTCGGTAAACAACAATGCCTGCCCATTCGCATATAAATGGTCTCCGGACATGACCGCTTCCTGCTGACCGGCTTTTGTCTGTTCCCCATAATTTCCAATATTCCACACAAGCGCTAACGTCAGTGCCGCAAACCCTAATAAACCCAAAACTTTTTTCATATCATCTATCCTTTCATTCTGTTACTGTAATGGTTAATTTTTTCTTAATTCCATTCTGTGTGACAACATAAATCTCACAGTTTCCTTTCTGTTTTGCACGAACCACTCCGGAACGCGATACCGAAGCAATAAGTGGATTTAATGCGATATAGCGTATTTTTTCGATGTGCCACTTTGTTTTCTTTCCCTTTGGCAGGAGCACTTTTGCTTTTATATTTCCTTTTTCTCCTGCTTTTAAGTTTATATTTTTCTGAGATACGGAAATACCTGACGGATTTGTAATTTTCTTACTTCCCTTTGTCAGAATATGCAATTCCATCGCTTCTGCAAAAACCACTTTCTTTCCATTCACAATACGGTAGGCTTTTATACGATATTTGTACCATGTATTTTTGGCACACTTACGATGCACAAACCGCACTTGTGATCCGGAAGAAATTTCCTTTATTTTTTTAAATTTTGTTTTCTTTTCGTTCTGATTGCATTTGGCAGCATAGATCAAATATCCCTCTGCTCCGTCTATCTCCTGCCATTGCAGTGTCACCTTATGTTTTGCAGCTTTTACTTCTCCCGTCAATGCCAATGAAGCATTCTGCTTTTGCGGTTTCAAAACTTCGGTGGGAACGAAGGGTTCTTCCGTTTTCTTTGTTGTATCTGGCGCAGCAGTTTTCTCCCACGTCGGAACCGTTGCAGAAGCCGTCGGTATTGTGGCTGCGGTTGCTGTCGGTGCCGGGGATTCCGTTATATGTGCCGGGGATGCCACCGGTGTTGCTGCCGGTGTCGGAGAAGGTGTTGCCGGCATTTTCTGAATGGAAAATGCAACGGTAACTTTCCCCTGATAATGAAGGTTCTCACTTGGAATCGCAGCGGTGACTTCATATTCACCCACTTCTGTCGGCATTCCGGACAACAGGCTTCCATCTGACTTACGATACGTGATCGTAAAGCGGTTTCCCGCATAACCACCGGCGGATACTTTCGGTTCTCCGACATACCCTTTATGCGGAAGCCCATCATAAAAGATATCCTTTTCCGAGGTAAGAGTAATCTCGACTTTTTCTTTATCTACAACAACAAGTGTTCCCTGTTCATAGATGACCGGATTGTAATTTTTCTCCCAGCCCTTTTTCAAAACCGCACCGGATATATGAATTGCATTCGAATATGTTCCCGGCTGACGGGTGTCAATTTTCTTTGAAAGCTGCAATTGTAACGCATCGGTGTTTACCATATTTTCAAAATTGCCAAGGATGCTGTACGACAGTTTCGGAATACTGGCACCAACGGTCATTCTCTTTTTATCCGCTTTTACCGTTATCGTCGCTTTGTCAATGGAAAATTCTGCATGGGAACTTCCCAGATAATACTTATTATCGTCGGGAACAGAAACGGTAACCGTATACTTTCCGGCATCAATCGGTGCCGAATCCAATTGCTCGCCCTCTGCGTTCGTATAGCTGACCGTATACTCTCCGGACGTATAATTTCCACTCATAACCTCCGGTGTCCCCACATAGCCTTTCTTTTCTGTTCCATCATACACAAGCCCTGTTTCCGGTTCAATACGAAACTCCACCATTTCACGTACTATGATTTGGATAATTTTACCAGCTTGTAAGGCGTCGGTTTCTTTTTTTCTTATCTCATACGTACCGGCTGCCGGTACCTCAGTGCTTCCCTGCGTACAGGAAAGCCACGATCCCTGCGTCGTTTCCTCTGTCACAAAACGATACTCCATCGCCTCCGTTGTTCCCATGATCTTCTTAATTCCTCCAGCCACATTTTGCGGGCTTTCCTGCTCGGCCTTCTGCGTTGCCGGTGCAAGTGAAATTACCGTTCCCTGTGTTGGTTTTCCGGAAATTGTCAATTTGGTGTAACTATCTCTGGAAACCGTAATTCCGTTGATGGTTCCATTGGATAATCCTTCCAGTTTTTGGATATAATCTTCCGGGAAATAGTACCCTTCTTCTGCCTGATACACAATATCTTTTAATACTGTATTCGCAGGAAGATACTGGGATTCTGCTCCGTTTTGCTCACTTGCTTCATATACGATATGGCTATCATAAGGGTTCGATACAATAATTCCCTGTGTTGGTATAAAATTAACAGAAACAGAGACGGAATTACTGGCAAAATCAACAAGATTTTGCGTTGCTGTTGAATTCACTTCTTCCGCAAAAAGTTTCAGGGTAAAATGTCCTCCCTTTTTAAGTTCCTCACTTCCCGGAAATGTAATCGGAATATCGGTAAGGGCAGTTCCGTCTTTTTGAATTGTTCCGTCTACAATATCTGCCACTTTTCCATAGGCAGCTACCGTTCCGTTTTTGTCCAGCAGCATGGCGGAAAGCTGATTGTAGGCAATGTCTTTATTTATATTTTTACCAAGAGATTTGACATTTACATAGATGGTATCTCCTGCGTGCAGCCCTAAGGTCTTTTGTCCTGCTTTCAATGAAGCGGAAAAACCACTTCCTCCCTTCATCGTGACATTCCAATTCTGATTATTTTCAGCAGACTCTGTCTGGATAAAAGAATCTGCTTTTTTCTGATTACTTGCTGAAGTAAATGCAACCGAAGAAAGTTTCAGGTTACACGCCGGTACGGTTCCTGTTCCTGTTTTCAAAGTATTCATCGCCCCATAATCTTTAAATCCCTCATAGCAGCCTCCATACTTGATACAATAATACCCTATTCTGTCCGAATTGCATATCCGTCTTGTACGTACCCAAAAAAACGCATAATATTTTCCGGTATCTTTTACTTGATTTTTATTCCAGCATTGTTTTTCACATCCGTATGCTGTCGCGGTTTTATTGGCAGCCATTACGGCAGAAGTCTTGCTTCCCCAGTCTTCTCCAAATAGGGCCTTCATATACTCTTCGATACTGAAGATAAATATTTTATCTCCCTGTAAACGGGTATGATCATAGGTAACCGTTCCCGGATACGTATCATAATTTCTGCGCGTATGTATGAGAGCATCCTTTTTGCTGTCCAAAAGTCCCAGCTGCTCTTCGCTTGAAAATGCGGTATCCAGAAACCCACCTTCGGTACTTTCCCCTTCCCATGCGTCGGTTCCATCCGGATTTTTCATGGAATTAAGCCAGTACCGCATATCACTGTACTGATAGTCATTCGCAAGGTGATCGGTATCCTGTCCTTTCTCACGTTTCAGATAGGTAGTTCCGAAAACAGACGATCCATCGGATTCTGTGACGCTGTAATTAAGTTTCTTTGCATAATCATTGATATAGACCACGTTATCCAGTACCGCGTCGGACTGCAATAACATCGAATAATCTCCGTATTCTGTCGTTGAAGCATCGACTACACACCATTTGATGGGATCCTTTTTCTTTCCACTGCGGTCGCTTTGGTAATAATTTCCATAATACACATAGGATCCTCTGCCGTTAGACCACTCTACATACGGATTTTTGACGTCTTCATCTGCGATATGCTCTGCATCATGTATGCCGGCAATCTGATACTTTTTCCCGGCACCAAGATTGGCATTGACTGTACGGATCTCTGCCGTTTTTGTCTCTGCTTTCACAACATCTGCTCTCTTTCCCTCATTTGTCTGTCCCTGTGGAAACGGAATCCCACATACAATCATGGACATTGTTATCAGGATTGTTAATCCTTTTCCCATTTTTCTTTTCATATATCAAAAATTCCTTTCTGTGATAACATTATCTGCCATTGTAACACATCATTATAAAAAATGCATTAATTTTTCATGAAAGAACAATATATCACACGAAAGGAAATTTTTCACTTACTTTTTAAATTTTAAATTCGTTATCGCTTTACAGTTTCAAAGCCCGTGTTGCATTGAGAACTGCCAGTACCATAACACCGACGTCAGCAAAGATGGCAAGCCACATGCCGGCGATACCGAGCGCACCTAAGATCAGGCAGATTGCCTTTACTGCAAGGGCAAATACGATGTTTTGTTTGACAATTTTCAATGTCTTTAAGGAAATTTTCATTGCCAGAGAAATCTTGGCAGGGTCATCGTCCATCAAAACGATATCGGCTGCTTCGATCGCCGCATCGGAACCAAGGGCTCCCATCGCGATACCAATATCTGCACGGGAAAGAACCGGTGCATCGTTGATTCCGTCTCCGACAAAGGCCAGTTTCTCTTTTGCATTTTTCTGAGCAAGAAGTTTCTCGACTTCATTTACTTTATCCGCCGGAAGAAGTTCGCTGCACACCTTATCCATTCCGATTTCTTTTGCTACTTTTTCCGCCGTCTTCTTTGCATCTCCGGTCAGCATGACGGTCTGTTTTATACCATGTTTTTTCAATCCGGAAATGGCATCTTTCGATGTCTCTTTGATCACATCCGAAATCGTGATACAACCGGCATAACTGTTATCAACGGCTACGTATACCATCGTTCCTTCGTCATATTCACGGCTGACAGAAATCCCTATTTTATTCATCAATCGAAGATTTCCGGCATATACCGTCTTTCCGTCTACAACGGCTTTCACACCATGTCCTGCAATTTCCTCGATGTCATAGACGCGTTCCAGACTCATTTCTTTGCCGTACGCCTTTTTCAGACTCACACTGATCGGATGGCTGGAACCACTCTCCGCATACGCAGCGTATTCGATCAGCTGCTCTTTGCTTGTACCCTGTTCCGGATAAATACCGCTTACCTCAAAAACACCTTTCGTCAGTGTACCGGTTTTATCAAACACAATATATTTTGTGTCTGCCAGCGCTTCCAGATAATTTGATCCCTTTACAAGGATTCCGTTTGTCGAAGCACAGCCAATTCCACCGAAAAAGCTAAGCGGAATGGAAATCACAAGAGCACATGGGCAGCTGATTACGAGGAACGTAAGTGCACGCACGATCCATTGCTGCCATGCCGGTGAAATTCCTATCAACAGGGAAATGAGCGGCGGCAGAATTGCCAATGCCAGTGCACTGTAACAAACTGCCGGCGTGTAGTATTTAGCAAATTTTGTAATAAAATTTTCGGATCGAGACTTTTTCATGCTTGAATTTTCAACCAAATCCAAAATCTTAGATACCGTCGAATCTCCAAATTCTTTTGTCGTTTTCAATGTAATCGTACCAGTGAGATTGATACATCCACTGATGACTTCTTCTCCGCATTTTGCATTTCTTGGAACACTTTCTCCTGTCAATGCACTTGTATTTAACGTTGTATTTCCCTCTGTGATCACGCCGTCAATCGGCACTTTCTCGCCGGGATTTACAACTATTTCTGTGCCTATTTCCACATCATCCGGATCTACCTGTTCCAATTTTCCATCCACGATAATATTGGCATAATCGGGACGAATATCCATCAAAGCCGTGATGTTTTTACGGCTCTTTCCAACCGCAAAACTCTGGAACAACTCGCCGATCTGATAAAAAAGCATAACGGCACTGCCTTCCCGGAAATCGCCGAGAAGAATCGCTCCTACTGTCGCCACCGCCATCAGGAAATTTTCATCAAAAACCTGTCGGTTCAAAATTCCCTTTCCTGCTTTTCTCAAAATGTCATATCCAATGATAAAATAAGGAATCAGATACAGGATTACCTGCACGATCATCGGCAGTTCCACCAACGTATCAAAAATCGATACGGCGATAAGAAGTACGAGGGATATAATAATCCGGTATAATACTTTTTTTTGCTTCTTTGTCATAAACTCTCTCCTTTACAGGAAGATTTCACAATCGTCCTCTACTTTTTTACAGTTTTTGTAAGCTTCCTGCATAACGGCATCCACATCGGCGCCTTCTTCAAATTCCACTTTCAATTTCAATGTCATAAAACTCAAGGCTGCATCTTTTACACCTGTTGTATTTTTTACTGCTTCTTCCATCTTTGCTGCACAGTTTGCGCAATCTACGTCTACTTTGTATGTCTTTTTCATGATAATAACCTCCATTTTTTCAATAACTTATTATTATTCTTCTTCCACATGTTCTACGCCCATACTCAATATGTTTCTCACATGTTCATCATCCAATGCATAAAAGATAATCTTTCCTTCTCTTCGGAATCGAACAAGTTTCGCGTCTTTCAAAATTTTGAGCTGGTGGCTGACTGCGGATTGGGACAGATTCAATATCTGCGCCATATCGCCTACACACAATTCAGTTTCCAGTAAAGCATGCAGGATACGGATGCGGGTCGAATCTCCAAATACTTTAAAAAGTTCTGCAAGATCGTATAATTCTTCTTCTGCCGGCTGCTTGTCTAACACCCGTTTTACCACATCCTCATGTACTGCCAGAAAATCACTGTTTGTTTCTTGCTGTTTCATAAGTTCTGCTCCTTTCTCAAAATTTTATCATATGAACATTTATTCATATTTACATATTTAATTATATTCATATGTTCTGTATTTGTCAATACTTAAATGCAATTTTTTTCATAAAAGAAGCCGGACATCTCATTGGGAGAAGTCCGGCTTCTATCGCAATCATTATTCTATTTCTTATTTTACAGAGATATTCTCGCCTTTCAAACCATTGAACGCGCCTTCGATCTTTGCATCCGGATGAGCGATCAACCATTTATTGCGGGCTACCAAAAGTTTGTCTTCTTTTGCTCCTTCCGGTTTTACAACCAGATCAAGGTTCGTGTCTTTCGGAAGAACAACTACACAGCGGAAGTTTGCGCCGTCTACGCTGCATGGAGCATAGTGAAGTGTCGTCGCATATACGTCGATCACGGTTCCCTTTGGCACTAAAAATGCCTCGATCTTAGAAGTATCATAGGTGTCATCTTCTTCGATGTCCTGCTCACTTCCGATCAAAAGGATCAAATCTGTAGCTGCGACATTGATTTCGGAAGAGCGATGATATTCTACTGCATTCAAAAGATGGTTGTTACCATTGCAATAACCAATCTGAATTGGAAGTCCGCCATACAAACTATCTGTAAAATCTTTCATCACCGGCAGTGCCTCCAATGCGCTTTCCGATGGCACATAAACAACTTCGTCATCCGGACAAGGCATCTCCTGCATTTTCTCGATCAATGCATCTACGTCGTACTCTCCTGTCAGAACACGTCCATATTTTTTGAAAGATGCATCAGTTACTTTTTGAATCTGAATACTCATAATTAAAATACCCTCCTATAATATATAATATTTAGTAACTATTCAGTCTCCCCATACACTAGATCCTGAATAGTTACGTTACTTATATTATACAATGAGTTCTGCAATTTCACAAGATGAAATTACCAGTTCTTCACGATCCATTTTCCGGTTTTGGACAAATGGCTTTTCTTTATATTCGTTGTCGTTTTGCACGATGGTTTCAAAAGTGCTGACGTCTCATTTTTGTTACAGAGACTCCATGCCACTCTGCCGATATTGTACTTCTTCAAAAGGCTCATCCACTTCTTAGCCTCTTTTTTATTGATGGCACCGTTGCCGGAAGCATCACAGATTGAAAATTCACTTACGATGACCGGAAGATTTTTCTTGTGTGCCCGGATCAATTTATTGCGGATACCGTCGCCATGTGTCGCCGCATAAAAATGAAGAGCATATAAAATATTTGTCTGTCCCCGGATCGGATCGTCTGCCACGACGTCTACATCCTGTGACCACGTCGGTGTGCCGACAATGATCAGCGCATCCTTATCATTCTTTCGGATCAGGGAGATCATTGACTCCGCATATGGTTTGATATCTTTTTTCCATGTTACATTTCCGTTCGGCTCATTGCAAATTTCATAGATCACATTTGTCTGTGCCGCATATTTTTTCGAAAAATAGGTGAAAAATTCTTTTGCTTTTGACTGATTTGTCTTGGGATTTCCATCTGACAAAATATGCCAGTCAAGAATTACATACATTCCAAGATCCGTCGCTGCCTTAACCCCCTCTTCTACTTTGCTGTAAAGCGATTTTTGGTATCCTGCACCCGGATCACTGTACAACGCAAGACGTATGGTATTGGCCCCCATTTTCCGGAAACTGTGAAATGCTTTTTTATTTACATATTGTGGAAACCAAGCAATTCCGTGTGTACTCACGCCGCGAAGATTAACGGTTTTTCCTTTGGAATTCACAATTTTCGTTCCCTGCACCCGAAGCAGTTCGCATTTTTTTGCCGCCTGACTTGCATCCGCATGGAAGATCAATCCCAGAAAAGCCCCTATGATCAAACTACACCTTATCCATTTTTTCATTTTAGCAACACTCCTATGCTTTTTTATTGTAACTATTCAGGATTAAATGTACGGAAATCAATGAATCGTCGCGCTTGCACGTAAGAGACTTTGATTTCTGGACATTTAAATCCTAATAGTTACGTTTCATTATAACTTTTTTTATTCTTTTTTTCAATTCTTTTCAAAAAATTGTTGAAGATTTAATCCAAATATTGTATACTGTTATTGCACTATAATTATGAAAAAGAGGATTGAAACTTATGACGACACAACAGATTCAATACATCATTGCGATCACGGAAGAAGGTAGTTTTTCTGCGGCTGCAAAGAAACTGGTTGTTACTCAGCCATCCATAAGCCAGCTGGTCAAAAATATTGAATACACGATCGGTGCTCCCCTGTTCGACCGAACAACGCAGCCGATCAAATTAACACCGGTAGGAATCGCCTACTATGAAGCGGCCAAAAAAATCGAAAATGTAAACCGCGAACTGCAAAATCGTGTATCCGAGATCAATGATCTCCAGTTTGGAACATTGACGATTGGAACCTCACCGTTCCGCGCTGCCTGCATGCTTCCAAAAAGCATCGCCTATTTCAAAGAAAAATATCCGGGAATTTCGATCAATATCATCTCTGAACCAATCGAAATTTTGAAACAATATCTTTTGGATGGCAACATTGACATCTGTATTGAAAATGATGTCTTCCAGCCGCAATTTTTTACGTCCGAAAGTTTGTCAACGGAAACATTTTATCTGGCAGTAAATCCTTCCAATCCTTGGAATGAGGGTAAAGAAAAAAATGTGTTGACGGCGGATGATATTTTACAGGACAGTGAGAAATTATATGATGACTGCACTGTCAGTGCCGCAGAAGCAGAAAAGCTTCCGTTTATTCTATTGGATTCCAAAAACGAATACCAGGATTTATCGGCAAATATTTTTGAAAATCTCAACATGAAACCGGATATCACACTCCGTGCTTCTAACATTGAGACAAAATTCCACTGGGTGACTTCCAATCTCGGTGCCGGCTTTATTCCGGACACGCTGATCCGTTTTGGAAATTTCAAAGAACATCCAAATTATTATAAGATTCGTGAACCAAAACGTTCCGGCCAGCTTTTTCAAGAAGAAATTGTTGTCGCTTACAATAAACACCACTTCCTGACAAAAGCGGCCAAAGAATATATTATCGAACTGAAGAAATTGATCGGATTAGGAACCTGGCTGACTGCTTAACGCGTCAATCTTCCAACAGACAACCAATTCCTAATTTAATATCGAATTGTTTTAACAATTCCTGATCATTTTGTTTTCCACCGGCTGGTCGTATTTCAATCGTGTGCCAGTCGGCTTTTGGTTCCACAAAGATCATTTGCACAAGGCGGTTATCCCATGCAAACTCCCAATGCAATTCCACACATTCTTTCACTTCACCGTCTACCAGAATTTCCACTTTGCAGTCATTTTCCTGTGCCGTCTGAAAATATTCTGCGACAACGACAGAACAATATTTATCTACCGTAAATACCTGATCGTCATCGTAAGACAGGTTTTCCAACTTTTCAAGTTTCCAAAAAGATCCATCAAAACAAGGATTTTCCGGAATTATGTAAGAATTTGTTTCTTCTTTTTCCATCGCATATTGAAAACAATGCATAATATTATCAGCGATAAATTCATGTCCTTCGATACGCGGGTGCACATAATCACTTGCATAATCCTGCCATAAAAATCGATTTTCCCGAATATTTTCCATCACAACACTTCCGATATCCAAAAGAGGAATATGATAATAATGTGCGATTCTGGTCATCGCCCCTCGAGTGCAGTTCCCATTTTGATTACAAAACAAAAGGACACAGACATACGTTCCGTTTTCCAAAAAATGGTGTACCAGCCCTTCAAATGCCTCCTGAAGATAATACTGTCCCGGGTCATTGACACTGTAATCCAAAAAAACAAGATCCGGTTTCTTTTGCAGCAACTCATCCATAGCAAATAATGCATTTGCTGAAAATGTTCCCGATACACTGGCATTGATAAATTCCGGCACTGTACTCCCCGGAAAATAACTCTCCCATTTTTGCTCCATTTTATTTAAAAAGGCGTTCCCCTTTTTTACCGCTTCCCCTTTTGATACAGAAGCTCCCAACGCCGCAATTTTTTTCTTTTCTCCCCGCATTCCAGCCTCTATGATTTCCCGAATTGGCTGAAGATTTGCTCCTTCCATTGCTTCCGGCTGTATATAACTACACTGCTCCATCTCATTCCTCCTTATCTTTGCATCAACAATTCAAGACGTCATAATCTTAAATCATGCTATTTTTTGTAAAAAAGTAAGTGGCACTATATCGCTATAGTACCACCAAAAAAAAGTATGAAAAAGGATTATCAAAAATACCTTGCTAACGTTATTTATCTTACTGAAATACATTGTAACACAGTTTTTCGAAAAAGGCAAATTAGAATTTGTTATAAACGCTATAACTTCTACGTTATATGTATATTTTTTACAATTCTATAATATCGCCCGAATCTATTGACTTTGCCACATTATCAACCTCCAGCCAAATGGTGGTATCTGTTGGATTGTAGATTTTTTTCCCGTTTTGCGAAAAAATTAATTGTTTATATTTTTGATGATAATTGCAAATTTCTCCATTTGTTGCATACCAGACATCCTCTTTATTCGCCACTTTTTCAAACAAGTCATCAACAATATGCCAGTTATCCTGCTCATCAAATTCAAAGGTATGTCCCCAAACATAAAACAGATAGGAATCATCTGCTACCGTATCATTCAAAAATTTCTCTGCCAGTTCCATTAATTCCGGTTCCGCATGGTGACAAGTCGGATTAAGGATCAGCCAGTCTTCCGGCAAATGAAATTCATAAGTACTCTCTACCGTACGAGCATAACTGATTCCGGCATTTTTTAATATCTGAATCAACGTTTCATTATATAAACCATACGGATAGGCATATCCGGTAATGATTCTGTCATACATGTTTTCCAGTTCCCGGCGGCATTTGATAATATCTTCCATCAGCTGCATCGTTGGAACAGTCGTGGATTTTTGATGGTCATATCCATGATTTGCCACTTCAACAAGTGAATTATCATACAAATCTTTTGCTTTTTTTTCTGTTACATTAATATACGTTTCTCCTTCCGGAAATACCGCATCTTCCTTGGAAAACCAGCCGGGAATGATATTGAACGTTCCCTTGATATGGTATTGTTCCATTTTTTTGATCAGGCGCTCATCCTGCGTAATATTATCATCATAACTGATGGTAAATGCTTTTTTCTTTCCTCCCGGAAATCTCATATAACATTGTTTCATAGTTACCCTCCAATTATTTAATCAAATCGTGTATTTTCCTATTGTATCAAATTTTACTCATTTACGCAATGCTTTTGTCGCCTCTAAAAAAGCTCCCTGGTTCATATAGATAAACAAGGATTTTGCATAATCGTACTGTGATACAGCCTCCCAGTCACTTTCATCCAAAATGACATTCTTATAAGAATCTAAAACAATCTGATTTTTCTCCGGATATTGTTCCCGCTTGCACCGCATGATATACGGACAAACTACAATGGTCACATCTGCATCCGATTCCTGCTCTACGCGCTGACACTCTGTCTGCAGTGCCTCGATAAATGCCTGCGCCTCCTGCTCTTCCTCAGTCGTATCGGCTTTCAGATAATACGTTTTTTTCGTCTGGAGATACGACTGAAACCGGCTGTCACTGGCATCATTGTTCCTGATTTTTCCATCGGAGGCTTTTCCTCTTACATCGCGGATGGCATCATAGTACGCATAAGAAATGGTCTGCATGATATTGTGCTCTTCGCGGTACATGCTCTCATACATCGCATCGAATACACTGCTTAGTATACAATAGCTCATATGATCCAGTTTTTCTTCCGGTGTATATTTCATGAAGAAATGAATCCGGTTGCGCCACATATAATAATTGATAAACGTATTGACTGGTTTCGCATTGGAACCCATTTTGTGCAGCACGACGCTGTCCTTGATCGTTACAACTTTATAGCCGGCAAGATGAAACCGATAACACCATTCCATATCATCCCAGTAAATAAAATTGTCTTCCGGCATAATTCCGATATCGCTTTCTTTGATAAAACGGGTCCGCAGCATAACACTGCAGGTCGCTACCGTATCACATTCATTGACCTCCGGAATGTTTCCATCATCCGGATAATCCGCATAATGAGTAATTGCCGTAAAGTTATCAAAATCCAGATCCAATCCGTACTGCTGCACATAGTCCGGATAATCCATATGATAAACGATCGAACCACACACGCCGGTATCCGGATGTGCATCGAGATAGTCTGCCAGTGCACCAATTGCATTTTCATCCACTAAAATATCGTTATCAAGGCAGCATAAGTATTCGTATCCTTCTTCCAATATTTTTCTTATTCCGAGATTAAATCCGCCGGATCCCCCTAAATTTTCTGGATTGACTAAAACCGTAACGGCATCGCCATAGGTTTCCTTAATCGCTTCCACGGAACCATCCGTCGAGGCATTGTCTGCCACATACAGGTCAAAATCCTGATTTTTGGATTCCAATACACTCCGGATACAATTTAATACATAGTCTTTTTTATTATAATTACATATTACAATTCCTATTTTTTTCATCCGTTTCCCCTTATAAAAAATTCTCCCACCAATTGAAAAATCAGTGGGAGACTCAAAAAATCATACGTTATTACTTGATCTGTGCTTTCAACTGCTCTGTCAAAAGTGGAACAATCTTATTCAGATCTCCAACAATACCATAATCCGCTACATCAAAGATTGGTGCATCCGGATCTTTGTTAATGGCAATGATGATGTCAGATTCTTCCATACCTGCAGTATGCTGGATTGCACCAGAAATACCGATGGCAAAGTATACATTTGGACGTACCGTCTTACCGGTCTGTCCTACCTGACGATCTACAGGAAGCCATTCATTCTCTACAACAGCACGGGAACAACTTACGGTTCCGCCAATAACCTCTGCGAGATCTTCCAACAGTTTGAAGTTTTCCTTAGAACCAACACCACGTCCACCGGATACAAGAATTTTTGCATCCATGATGTCTACTGTGTCAGTAACGGATTTTACTACGTCAAGGATTTCAACATATTTGTTGTCTGGTGTAAATCCAGGATTATAGTTGATCACTTCTGCTTTTGCACCAGCCTTTGGCTCAATCTTCTGCATAACACCCGGACGAACGGTTGCCATCTGCGGGCGGTTGTCAGGACATGCGATCGTAGCAATCGTATTTCCACCAAATGCAGGACGAGTCATGAGAAGCTGATTGTGCTTCTGCTGATCTTCTTTTCCGGGAACAGCATTGATTGGGAAGTTACCAATCTCAAGTACTGTACAGTCAGCGGTCAAACCTGTCTTCACACGTGCGGAAACACGAGGACCAAGGTCACGGCCGATTGCTGTAGCACCTACCAGCATGATATCTGGTTTGTACTCATTGATTACGGAAGCAAGCGCATGCGTATATGGCTCTGTTCTGTAATCTTTCAATTCAGGATCGTCTACAACGATAACCTTGTCTGCACCATACTCAGCCAATGTATCAACCAATCCTGCTACTCCGGAACCGATCAAAACAGCTGTTACATCTGTATTAAGGTCTTTTGCAAGTTCATTTGCTTTTCCAAGCAGCTCAAGTGCGATGCTGCTGATTTCATTGTCTACCTGCTGTGCATAGACAAATACACCTTTATATTCTTCTAAATTCATTTTTATGGATCCTCCTTGTTTTCGCTTAGATTACGTGTTTCTCCAACAGCTTCTCAACGATGTAAGATGCTGCTGCATTTGCATCCTCAGGAGTAACTTTTTCTCCAGCGCCTTTACGTACTTTATCCGAAGCTTTTGCAATTTTTGTTGGAGATCCTTTCAAACCAAGATCAGAATCATCTACATCTTTAAGGTCTGCTCTTCCCCAAACGGTAATCTCTTTGTCATAAGCATCGAAGATTCCACCTGGTGTCATATAACGAGGCTCGTTCAATTCAGAAAGAGCTGTGATAAGACATGGCATCTTAGCTTTCAGTACGTGAGTTCTGTCGTCATACAAACGTTCTACAACAACAGAATCGCCTTCGATCTTAATATCTTTTGCATATGAAATAACAGGGATATCAAGATGTTCAGAAATCTGTGGTCCTACCTGTGCGGTATCACCGTCGATTGCCTGACGTCCTGTAATGATCAAATCATAATCAATGTTTCTAAGTGCACCGGCAATGGTTGTAGAAGTAGCCCATGTATCTGCTCCTCCCAAAACTCTGTCAGTAACAAGAATACCATTGTCAGCTCCCATAGCCATAGCTTCGCGAAGAACTTCTTCTGCTTTTGGAAGTCCCATGGTAAGAACGGTAACTTCTGCACCATTCTGCTCTTTGATGCGAAGTGCTGCTTCCAGACCAGCTTTGTCATCCGGGTTCATAATTGTAAGCATTGCACCACGGTCAAGTGTACCATCCGGATTAAATTTTACTCCACCTTTTGTATCAGGTACCTGTTTAATACATACTACTATTTTCACGATATGAACCTCCTTATTTCAACAAGTTTCCAGAGATAACCATACGCTGAACTTCTGATGTTCCTTCGTAAATCTCTGTGATCTTAGCATCACGCATCATACGTTCCACATCATATTCTCTGATGTAACCATAACCACCATGCAACTGAACTGCTTTTGTTGTTACTTCCATAGCAACTTCGGCAGCATATAATTTAGCCATTGCAGCTTCTACGGAGTAAGAAACTTTTGCTCCATCTGCAAATTCCTGTTTCTTCAATGCAGCTTTATATACAAGAGATTTGGCAGCTTCTACTTTTGTAGCCATATCCGCAAGCTGGAACTGTGTGTTCTGCTGTGCAGCGATGGAACGTCCAAACTGTTTTCTCTCTTTTACGTAAGCAACGGTTGTCTCAAGAGCACCTTCTGCAATACCAAGTGCCTGAGCAGCGATACCGATACGTCCACCATCCAGAGTATGCATTGCAATAGGGAATCCTTTTCCCTGTGGTCCAAGGATATTTTCCTTTGGAATACGGCAGTCTTCGAAAATCAATTCATAAGTAGAAGATCCACGGATACCCATCTTCTTCTCTTTTGTTCCGAAGGAGAATCCCGGAGTTCCTTTTTCTACGATAAATGCGGAGAAGTTCTTTTTCTTTCTTCCACGTTTGTCTTCTGTTACACTTGTGATAGCGATTACGATGTAAACATCTGCTACTTTACCATTGGTAATGAAGCATTTGCTTCCGTTAAGTACCCACTCATCTCCATCAAGAACAGCTTTGGTCTGTGCTCCCTGAGCATCGGTACCGGCACCCGGCTCTGTCAATGCGAAAGCACCAAGTTTTTCGCCATTGCAAAGAGGTGGAAGGTATTTCTGTTTCTGCTCTTCTGTACCATAAGTAAGGATTGGATCACAGCAAAGACTTGTATGTGCAGATACGATAACACCTGTTGTACCACAGACTTTTGAAAGTTCCTCTACGCACATTACATAGGTCAAAATGTCGCATCCCTGTCCACCATACTGCTTTGGCACCGGAATTCCCATAAATCCATATTTACCCATTTTGTCTACCGTAGACTGTGGGAAAACTTCTGTTTCATCTGTTTCCTGTGCCAACGGCTTTGCTTCATTTTCAGCGAAATCTTTGAACAATGTTCTCGCCATTTCATGTTTCTGATCTAAAGTAAAATCCATTATTAATGAACCGCCTTTCTGTATATTTGATGGATCCTATATCCACCGAAATTATTTGCTGTAATCGTAGAATCCGATACCAGTTTTTCTTCCGAGCTTTCCTGCACGAACCATCTTGCGAAGCAATGGATGAGGACGGTATTTAGGATCACCTGTCTCAGCCTGAAGTACTTCCATGATAGCAAGGCAGATATCAAGACCTACCAAATCGCCAAGTGCAAGAGGTCCCATTGGGTGGTTTGCACCAAGCTGCATTGCTGTATCAATACCTTCAACAGAAGCTACACCATCAGCATAGATGCCAACTGCTTCGTTGATCATAGGAATCAAAATACGGTTTACAACAAATCCGGCTGCTTCTTTTACTTCTACCGGTGTTTTTCCGATCTCTTTAGAGATTGCAACGATTTTCTCAACCATCTCGGCTGGTGTATTCTCACCTGCGATAACTTCGATCAATTTCATAACCGGAGCCGGATTGAAGAAATGCATACCGATAACCGGACGATCCAGTCCTGCACCGATCTCTGTAATAGAAAGGGAAGATGTGTTTGTAGCAAACATACAATCTTTCTTTACGATATCCTGAAGTTCTTTGAATGTCTGTTTCTTAACATCCATTACCTCAAGAGCTGCCTCTACGATCAGATCACAGTCTGTACAGATTTCTTTTGTACCTGTTGTGATCTTAGCAAGGATGCTGTCAGCAGCAGCCTGATCCATTTTTCCTTTTGCAATACGTTTTTCAAAACCTTTTGCAATTTTGTTTTTACCGTTTGCAGCAAATTCATCATTAATATCACACAAGCAAACTTCATAACCTTCTGTCTGAGCAAATGCCTGAGCAATTCCGGAACCCATTGTTCCAGCACCAATAACGCCAACTTTCATTGATACATACCTCCGTTTTTTTATTCTCCGGACCGGACAGATCCGATCCGGAAAGTTATTATTTCATGCTAAATTATTTATTCTGGAAAGGAACTACTTTGAGTTTTTTCTCTTTGTCCTTCTCAAGGAAGTTACCCATTCCTGCTTTCTGGTCTTCTGTCTCAAAGCAGTCACCGAAAAGTTTCTCTTCGATCACGATTGCCTGATCCATATCAACCTGAAGTCCTTCATTGATTGCTTTCTTGCAGTTACGAACAGCGATCGGAGCCTGCATAGCAATACCTGCAGCCATTTTCTTTGCTGCCGGCATAAGTTCTTCCAAAGGATATACCGCATTTACAAGACCGACGCGGTATGCTTCCTCAGCTTTGATGTTGCGTGCTGTGTAGATCATCTGTTTTGCCATTCCTACAGGGATTACACGAGCAAGACGCTGTGTTCCGCCAAATCCGGGAGTGATACCAAGACCTGCTTCCGGCTGACCAAATACAGCATTTTCAGAACAGATACGGATGTCACAGCTCATGGAGATCTCGCATCCACCACCAAGAGCAAATCCGTTTACTGCTGCGATAACAGGGATAGGGAAAGTTTCAAGTTTGCGGAATACATCATTTCCTTTTTTACCGAAAGCTTCTCCTTCTGCTTTTGTCAATGTGCTCATCTCTCCGATATCTGCACCGGCTACAAAAGATTTCTCTCCGGCACCGGTAAGGATCAGACAACGAATCACATCAAGATCTACACCATCCAATGTAGCATCTAACTCATCCAGCACCTGGCTGTTCAAAGCGTTCAATGCTTTTGGACGGTTAATGGTAATAATACCAACTTTGTCTTCTACTTCATACGTAATGAATTCCATTTTGGGAACTCTCCTTTCTGTACTGTTTTTTCAGAAATTAGTCACGTTCTACGATTGTAGAGCATCCCATTCCTCCACCGATACAAAGTGTTGCAAGACCTTTCTTTGCATCACGTTTCTGCATCTCATGAAGAAGTGTTACAAGGATACGGCATCCGGAAGCTCCTACCGGATGTCCAAGTGCGATTGCACCACCGTTTACGTTCAATTTACTGAGGTCAAATCCAAGTTCTCTTCCTACTGCTACAGACTGTGCTGCAAATGCTTCATTAGCTTCGATAAGATCAAAGTCATCAATACTCATGCCTGTCTTAGCAAGAACTTTCTTTGTAGATGCAACCGGTCCGATACCCATGATCTTAGGATCCACACCGCCAAGAGCACCTGCTACGAAAGTAGCCATAGGTTTAACACCAAGTTCTTTTGCTTTTTCTTCGCTCATAACAACGATAGCTGCTGCACCATCATTGATTCCGGAAGCATTACCGGCAGTAACAAAACCGTCTTTGTTGATTGGACGAAGTCTTGCAAGTCCTTCCATTGTCGTTCCAGGACGTGGTCCCTCATCTTTATTAAAGATAATTGTCTCTTTTTTCTTCTTAACTTCAACCGGTACGATCTCATCATCAAATTTACCGGCTTCCTGAGCAGCTACAGCTTTTGTCTGACTTGCAACAGCAAACTCATCCAGTTCTTCACGTGTCAGGTTCCATCTTGGATCCTTACAGATGTTATCTGCTGTCTGGATCATATGATAATCATTGAATGCATCCCAAAGAGCATCGTTTACCATCGTATCGATAATGGTATTGTTGTTCATACGATATCCGAAACGAGCCTGTTTCAAAGCGTATGGAGCCATGGACATGTTTTCCATACCACCTGCTACTACGATATCTGCATCTCCTGCCTGAATCATCTGTGCTGCCATATTTACACAGTTCAAACCGGAACCACAAACAACGTTTACGGTTACTGCAGGTGTCTCGATTGGAAGTCCTGCATTAATAGAAGCCTGACGTGCAACGTTCTGTCCAAGACCTGCCTGGATTACACAACCCATGTAAACATGATCCACCTGATCTGCCGGTACTCCTGCTCTCTCCAAAGCTTCTTTGATCACGATAGAACCAAGTACTGGTGCGGGTGTTGTACTAAGGCTTCCACCCATTGTACCGATGGCAGTACGACATGCGCCTGCTAATACTACTTTTTTAGACATAATATGTATCCTCCTTGTTTTTTGTCATTACTTTAATTTTTTATATTGCAGCCGGATAAAATCCGGTTTATAAACCTTATATTATTCAGAAAACCTTTCCTGCAGTTTCTTTTCAACAATCGCCGGTACAAAATGCGAAACATCCGAACCATACGATGCCACTTCCCGCACGATCGTCGAGCTCAAAAATGCATATTCCAGGCTGGTAGTAAAAAACATCGTATCGATTTCCGGATTCAGGCTGTGATTCGTTTGTGCAATCTGCATTTCCGATTCAAAATCCGATACCGCCCGAAGTCCTCGGACCATCACTTTGGCTCCGACTTCCTTCGCAAAATCTACGGTTAATCCCTGAAATGTCGCGACACGGACATTATTAAAGTTTTTCGTCGCCTCTTTGAGCATCTCTACCCGCTCGTCCATCGAAAACAATGGATTTTTCCCACTGTTTACCAAAACAGCAACGATTACTTCATCCACTACCTTCGAAGCTCTCTCAATGATATCCAGATGTCCATAAGTGACCGGGTCAAAACTTCCGGGGTAAACTGCTTTTACCATAATATGCTCCATTCTGCATTCAATCGTATTTGAAACCTGACAAAAAATAACTACATTGTTATTTTTTTAACAATCCATCTTATCAAGTAACAAATACATAATAACACCATTACTCCCTATTGTCAAATAATTATCAATCTTTTTTTTCAAATCTTCCCCCTTGACCCCCCTTTTCATAAATGTTAAAATAATATCAAAGTCTAACGGTTACCATGTAACTTAAATAATTAGGAGGCGTCTTTATTATGGATTACCAACAGATGTATCAAAACAAACTTACGACAGCAGCTTCTGCTGCAAATGTTATTCAATCCGGTGACTGGGTCGATTACGGCTGGTGTGTCAACACTCCGGTTGCCGTGGATAAAGAAGTAGCAAAACGGCTGCCATCTCTTGAAAATGTAAATTTCCGCGGCGGAATCTTAATGTGGGTTCCTGAGATTTTCCAGATTGAAGATCCTGCAGCTCATATGACATGGAACTCCTGGCATATGGGAGGTATCGAAAGAAAAGCCGTTGCACAGGGATTTTCTTTCTACTCTCCGATCCGTTATTCGGAACTCCCACGTTATTACCGTGATTTGAGCTGTCCTTCCCGTGTAGCGATCTTCCAGGTATCTCCGATGGACGAACATGGCTATTTCAGTTTTGGTCCGAGTGCTTCTCATCTGGCTGCCTGCTGCGAACGCGCCGAAGTGATCATAGTCGAAGTAAATGAAAATATGCCTCGCTGTCTTGGCGGTTTTGAAAATGGCATTCATATTTCTAAGGTTGATATGGTCGTAGAAGGCGATAACCCACCGATCGGTGAAATGGGCGGCGGCGCTGCTGCTACCGATGTTGATCAGGCTGTTGCCAAATTGATCGTAGAAGAAATTCCGGATGGAGCCTGTCTCCAGCTCGGTATCGGCGGTATGCCAAATGCTGTCGGTACGATGATCGCCGAATCTGATCTGAAAGATCTTGGTGTGCATACTGAAATGTACGTCGATGCCTTTGTCGATATTGCAAAAGCCGGAAAGATTACCGGAGCAAAGAAAAACATTGACCGCTATCGTCAAACCTATGCATTTGGTGCCGGTACCAAGAAAATGTACGATTACTTAAATGACAATCCGGAATGTATGAGTGCTCCTGTCGATTATACAAACGACATCCGCTCGATTTCCGCATTGGATAATTTTATCTCCATCAACAATACTGTGGACATAGATCTCTACGGACAGGTAAATGCAGAAAGTGCCGGAATCAGAAACATCAGTGGTGCCGGTGGACAGCTTGACTTCGTTCTTGGAGCTTACCTTTCCAAAGGCGGAAAGAGTTTCATCTGCTGCTCTTCCACATTCACAAACAAACAGGGGGAAAAAGTTTCCCGTATCCGTCCAACGTTAGCCAATGGATCTATCGTTACCGATACACGTGCAAACATCCACTACTTTGTTACAGAATATGGTAAAGTAAATCTGAAAGGACTTTCGACCTGGCAGAAAGCAGAAGCTATTATCTCTGTCGCTCATCCGGATTTCCGCGATGAGCTGATCAAAGAAGCGGAAAGCATGCACATTTGGAGACGCTCTAACAAATAAAAGCAATAACAAACCGGCGGTGCAGGAAACTACTATCCTGCACCGCCGGCTTTATTTTAGTAACGATTCAGACTCCCCCTCCATACATTGATCCTGAATCGTTACCTTTTTTATATAATAATGCACACCAGGCCGCCATTGGAATCATTTACTACTTTTTGGATTGTATCCTGCAATTTTACCTGACTTTCTTCCGTCAGACGATTTACTTTATTTAGGATTCCGTCGTCCACCAGCTGCCGGATCGTTTTCCCAAAAATATTGGTATCAAAAATTCCATCCGGATTTTCTTTTCCGTTTTTTTCGATGTACTCGATCAGATCTTTTGCCTGTTCCTCACTTCCCACAATTGGCGCGATTTCCGTCTCAATGTTTGCCTGGATCAAATGCAGCGAAGGACAGACGGCCCTTATCTTTACGCCGTATTTGTTCCCATGTTTAATAAGTTCCGGCTCTGCGATCTCAATTTCTTCCATTGTCGGAGTGACGATACCGTACCCGCGTCCCTTTACCTGCTGGCACGCGGTCTCTATACTTTGATATTCCGCTCTCTTTCCGGCAAGTTCTTTTAACGTCGCAATCAGCTCATATTCACCGGAAATCGGCGTGCCGATCAAATCACTTAAAATCTCATAATAATATTGTTCTTCAAACTCGATGGCGACATGAATTTCACCATTTTGCATCTGCTTATCCTGAATATAGATTCCTTTTACATAGTCCGCATCCAGTTTTACCGTATCTTTATTGACATCGCGCATGACGTGCATATTTTTAAGCATTTCCAGGCATTTTGTCATCAGATCCTTTTTCAGCCAGTGATCGCGGTCTAAAAATTCAACCCATTTTGGAAAGTAAAATTGAATCTGACCAATTGGAAAATCGGCTAAAATCGTTTGCATCATGAAAAACACATCGTCTTTTTTCAGATTTTTGCAATCCATTACCAAAACACTGATTCCATATTTTTCCTGCATCTTTCCGGCAAGTTCTCTGGTGGATTCCTGATGAGGTACACGGGTATTCAAGATCATGATTGTTGGCTTTCCTGCCGCTTTGCATTCTGCCACCGTTTTTTCTTCCCCCTCAACATACTGTTCTCTGGATAATTCTGTAAAACTCCCATCTGTCGTCACGATTATTCCGATATTGGAATGTTCACGAATTACTTTGCTTGTTCCGATCTGAGCTGCTTTTGTAAACGGAATTTCTTCGTCGTACCATGGTGTCTTTACCATCCGCTCCTTCTCTTCTTCACGATAGCCGACAGCATCTTTTACAACAAACCCCACACAGTCGATCAAACGCACTTTTCCTCTTTCTCCGCTTGGCATCTGAATCTGCGCGCCCTCTTTCGGAATAAATTTTGGCTCTGTCGTCATGATTGTTTTTCCGTCGGAAGACTGTGGCAATTCATCTCTGGTACGCATTTTTTCCGCTTCGTCCTGCATTTCCGGTATGACCATCAATTCCATGAAATTTTTGATAAATGTACTTTTCCCGGTGCGGACCGGGCCTACGATACCCAGATACAATTCTCCGCCGGTTCTTGTATTGATATCTTCATATACATTATATTCATTGTCCATAAAAAAACCCCCTTGCTAAACTGTTACAGTATATGCAAGGAGGTTTTCTGATATGTTACTTATTTAATTTTAATTTTCTTAACTGCTTTCTTTCCGGAAGAAGCCTGTACGGTAATCTTTACTTTACCCTTTTTAATGGCTTTTACATTTCCGTAAGCATCTACAGAAGCAATTGCCGGATTACTGCTGCTAAAGCTGATCGTATCGGTAGATTTTGCTTTTACAAGGGAAACGGTCAATTTCTTCGTCTGTTTCCGTTTCATCTTAGAAGGTCCTTTTACTTTTACTTTCTTCGCTTTCACTTCTTTTTTCGAAACAACTACGGTGATCGTTGCCTTTTTACCGGAAGAAGCCTGTATGGTGATCTTAGCCGTTCCTTTCTTCTTCGCAGTGATCATTCCGGATGTAGAAACGACAGCCACTTTCTTTTTATTCGTCTTATAAGAAAGAGTATCGGTACTTGTCAGCGGATTTTTCTCTGCTTTTATAGAAAGTGTCTGACCTTTTGCCATATATACTTTCTTTACATTTGGTTTATTCAGGTAAATACGAATACTCTTCGCCGGCTGTTTTACCGTTACCGTACAACCTGCATAACGATTCGTATTTGTTTTTGCTGTAATTGTCGCCGTTCCCGGACCAACCGCACGAATGACGCCATTGGCATCTACTGTCGCCACTTTGGCATTGTTCGTAGAGTACGTATACGTAACTGCTTCATTTGCATTTGCCGGAAGAATGGTCGGTGTCAATGTATGTGTCTGACCTACATTCAAGGTTACCTCTTTGGTAATGCTGATACCTGTTACATTTACCTTCTTCGGGACAATGGTTACGTTGATCGAAGCTGAAACACCGGATGTTGCTGTCGCTGTCAACACAGCCGTTCCTGTCGATTCTGCCTTTATCGTCAAACGGGTTCCGGAGGTCGTGATGGACGCAACTCCAGGATTACTAGTTGTCCATTCAACCGTATCTTCTGTGTCATTTGGTGTCACCACATAACCGCTTGTCAAAGAAGCATTTGTTGTCTTATTAATAGTATAAGATTTTCCTTCTTCCAATGTAATCGGTGCATCCAAAATCTGAATTGATTTAGCCGGTGCATGAACCGTAATCATAAACTCAGAAGATTTCACATTACTGTTTTCTTTTGAAATCGCTACGATCTTAGCCGTTCCTTTTTTCAAACCAGTTACATTTCCCTGCTCATCCACCGATGCAACCTGGGCTCCAGAATTTACTTTCCATTCTACTTCTTTATTCCCTGCATTAATTGGTTTTACTTTAACATCCAAATGAATGGATTCACCAACATTAACAGTATTTCCACCGATAATTTCGATAGCAGATGGTTTTACATTCTGGTCATCCGTTACCATAAAATAAAATGTTTTACTGATTCCACTCGCCCGACCGGTTACCGTAATTACGACAATCTCATCACTCGCCTGTTTGGTTGTCAGATTTCCCATCTGATCCACGGAGATAACATCCGGGTTCGAAGAGGTAAAGATCAACTGTTCTTCGGAAGCAGGATCCGTTCCTGCCGGATATCTTAACTTAATGTCAAGCTGATCTTTTCCACCATTTCCATTTGGAAGAACATATGGGTTATTTGCACTGGTTACCAGGTTATCCGGAAGGTTATCGCCTTTTGTCTTAACCGTATCAAAACCGGATGCAGATGTCTGGCATACGACAGTAATACGATCGGATTTTGAACCTGATTTTATCGTAATAAATGCCGTTCCATTGCTTGAGATATCCGCTCTCTTAATTTTAATAACTGCTTTTCCGTCTTTGAAACTGTCTGTTCCTTCCACAAAATCAACCAATGCCGGATCAGAAGACTCCCAAGTATATCCCTGCGTTGTCTCGGCCGGTTCTACCGTCGCCGTCAAAGTGACACCACTTGTCGCTGCCTGACCGCCGGATGGAATATACAGAACTTTTTCTCCATTTTCTTCTACAAACATATTTGGATTCTGTGTTACTGAATTATCTCCATTTGCTGTCACAGATACTTTTTCCGTGACAACATCCGTAACACTGACTTTATAATCAATCTGCTGTGCACTCTGCCAGAAAGAACTGGAATCAAGGATCTGAAGTCCTGTCGTAAACTTCACACGAAGAGTAACCGGACTCTCCTTGTCGATATATTCTTTTCCATTCACAACAAAATGATAAGTTCCTTTGGCATCTTTCGTTACATTGGCACTCAATCCACGATATTCATTTGTAACAACTACTCCATCTTTTACGGAATAAATCTCATGCTCTTTCGAACCATCGATCACCGAAATCGTTGGTGTACTGCCTTGATAAAGAGTTTTCTCATTTACCGCATTAATCTTTAATTCATAGTCACGATCGATCGGAAGCGGCTGAACCTCTCCGTCCGGCTGTCTCAATATCAGTGCCGGATACGTACTTACTCTTCCGCCTACTGTACCATAAAGACCACTTACCGTATTTCCCTGCATCGTAGAACTGATTGGCGCTGTCAGCTGAGCAAGATAAAGGTCATCTTTCATAACTTCAGCCGCCATGCTTTCTGTAAGGTCACTAAATGTAACATTCTGCAGGAAAGTACATTGTTTCAAAAGTCCGGTTTTAATCGCCGTTACCTTTGTCTTAGAAATATCAAATTGAGTAATATTCGTCTGCTCAAATGCGTTATTTCCGATTTCTTTCAATTTGCTGGCACGTACAAAATCCACGGTACGCAGACCTTTTTTCACTTCTTTTGTTCCATACCGACTATAGTTTACTTTATAGCTTACTTTCTTCGTACTATTCTCATAAGGAATCTCTCGATTTGTATTATCGATCAATGCACATTTTGCAAATGCGCTGGCTCCGATGGAAAGAAGGCTTGATGGAAATACCACTTCATCCAAAGAGAGACAGCCCGAAAAGGCACTGTTTCCAATGGATTGAATGCCTGTTCCAAACGAACTTCCCACACCCTGTGGATTCGCAAGAATGAGATTTGTACAATTCATAAATGCAGAATCTCCGATGCTTGTTACGGTATTCGGAATATTAATCGTACGAAGTCCATAATAATCATAATATTTAGCTTTTTCGGATCGGTCTAAAATATTAACCTCTTCTCCTCCACAGCCATTAAACGTATCCTTTTTAATCTCGGTAAGTGCTTTTGGCAGTCTCACATTTTCGAGGCGGCAGCAGTTCATAAATGCAGCTTCCCCGATGTTATCTTCTTTTAACGAATCCGGAATAACCAGTTTTTTCATTCCAAAAACATATGCCAGAGTAACACTCTTTTGATTTGTATTATTTTCCTCTGTATATAGTTCCTTCAAAACCGGTGGCATATAAGCTCCAACCATTCCGGATCCGGGTGTCAAAGACACGGAACTTTCTTTCGCCAGATACTTAGTACCAAAAATGCTCCCCGTACCAAGCAGACGATTTGCATAGGCTGTCTGTGTCGTATCATATACATCGCCAACAAAAATATTGGTTTTATTTGCATCCAAAGCACTTACAACATCATTTGGATCATAATATTTACGCTGTGCCACCACATAATAATCCTCGTAACTTTCTGTATCCGTTACCGTTGTAGGATCAACGATCGCACTTGGAGCCACAAAAATATGTTCTGACTTTTGCTCACCATTTTTTACTACGATAAATTCATAGTCGCCGTCACTATATGTGGTTTTTACATTTTCCGGTAAAACCATGATGTGAACCGCTGTCATGGAAGCACTGTCATACGATTTTCCACAGTTCAAAAATGCATTATCTCCAATGGATACCAAGCCATCCGCAAATTGCACGGTTCCTTCTTCCAATTTTGTTTTTGTTCCCAATGTCGTCAATTTGTACTGATTTGCAAACGCATTGTCTCCAATTGTTTCCAATTTATCCGAAACAATCACTTTTTCCAGACGTGCACCGCTATTCTTATCTTTGGAATCATTTCCAAAACACAATTCAGGAATATTTTTGATTCCGCTTCCCAGTGTAACCGTCTGCATATAATAGTTATTGGAAAATGCTCCCTTTCCAAGTTCTGTCACGCAATCCGGAAGGATTACTTCTTTCAATCCGGAATAAACCTCCCGCTCACCCCAGGTGTTTGTAATATAATTTGTTCCAAGTATATTATATACATAACAAGCGGAGAATGCCTTTTCCCCAATCGTTTTCAAATTTTTCAGATTTTTCAAAAACGACGTTGTATACAATTTCCAGCATTCTGAAAAGGCAAACGTTTCAATCGTCTGCAATTTTGCATCTGCCGGAATTTCAATTTTTGTGCCATACAGATAATGACAACGGTAAAATGTTCCTTCTTTTATCGTTGTTATGGTATTCGGCAGTTTCATGCCGATCAGATAACTTTCGGAAAATGCTGATTTTCCTATATCCGTACAAGATTTTGGAATGTCAATATACGTAATTCCACACTTATGAAATGCTTCTTCTCCGATGCTTGTAAGCGATTCCGGAAGCACGATCGTATATTCCTTGTACAGATTTTCTCTCTGATCGTCCGTAAGATTACTCAAATCGATATCATCACCATACTGGAAATCTGCTCCGGTAAATGCTGATTTGTTAATTTTCGTCAATTTTGTACAAGAAGACAAATCCATCTTCTTGATAAAGCTTTCCTGAAATGCATTGTCTCCGATATAGGTTATTGTCTTTGGAAGACAGGAGTAATCTTTGGTTTCCTCTCCAATAACATAAAATTTCGCTGCATCGCCATCCGCCGTATCAGCTCCTACACCTTTAAAAACAGAATTTCCGATGTATTGAAGACCTTCTTCAAGTCCGACTTCCATCAATCCGGAACAGTTTTCAAACGCACCTGTGCCCATCTTCAATGCATCCTGAATTGGGATTTCCACTTTTTGCAGGGAAGTACAGTTTACAAAAGCCTGTCCTTTTAACTCAAGTTTTGTGGAACGTGTAGAATATTTTCCAAACTCTATCGTTTTAATTGCAGAACAATTTCCAAATGCAGTAGTTCCCACTGTAGTAACTTTGCTAAGATCAACCACATTGTCATTTGCTGCCCCAATTCCCAATGTTGTAAGGGAAGAACAATTTTCGAAAGCGTTTGCATCTATTGTAGTTACCGTTGCCGGAAGAACAATTTTTTTCAGTCCCATACAGTTTTTAAACTCGCCTTTCGGGACTACTTTAATCTCTGCTCCTGTTGAAAAAGTAACCTGAGACAAGTCAATCTCGCTTGCCTTCTGTGCCCATCCGATACCCTCGATACTGGAAACTTTCATGTTACCAAAATCAATCTTTCCGGTATACTCACTCAGAAATGTTCCGGCTACCGCTCTCGTATAAACAGCATTATTTTTGTATCTAGTAAGAACATCTTCTGCTGTATGCATTCCAATATACTCAAGAACCTGTTTCGCTTCCTCTTGATTCTCTGCCTCCTTATTTCCTGCACAGAAAACAGCATTCGCAATAATCTTGTAAAAAGTAAGTACATTCTGGTCCTTTACATTTGTGTCCCCAAGCGGAACTCCCGTTTCAATATTCCCCGGTGCCGCCAAAACGACATGAGACGGAATCGCAGCGATCTGTACACTTGTCGTTACAAGGGCTGCCGCCAGCGCAACACTGAGAATCCGCTTCACAATTCTCGGTTTCTTTTTCATAGTCAATCTCCTTTTCTTGTTAATTAACATTTACCGTAACAATTCAGTTACCGTTTATTTATAAAATATACAGATTCATTTTATCATTTTTTTGAACTTCCCGCAATAGTTTGTTTATAAAAAAACTGCCTAAACAAAATATTTTTGCTTAGACAGTTTGAAAACTCTTCGTTGATTTTTCTATTATTCTTTGATCTTGGCATTCTCGCCGATCATATCAATTACCTTATTGGTAAGCAGTGTGATTTTATAATATTTTTCAATCGAGATCACATCTCCGTAAAGTTCCTTGAAGTTCTTCTTCAATTCGTCTACGGTTCCTCCCTGCTCTTCCACTTTCTGCATCTCTTTCGTAATCTCATCATCGGTAACCGTGATACCTTCTTTTTCTGCAATCGCCTCTGTCAGAAGCTGGGTTTTGGCAACGCTCTGCGCTGCTTTTTTTAATTCTACATTATAGGTATCTTCTGTCATACCTGACTGTGTCAAAAAGGTATTAAAATCATCAAAACCATACTGCTTTGCTGTATAACGATAATATGCATCCAACTGTGAAGTTGCCGTATTCACGATAGAATCCGGATATTTCTTCACCTCTGCTTTATCTTCTACTTGACCATAAGCAGTCGATCCTGCACTATCTTTCTTTTGCTTCTTTAAGTCATCCACGATAGATTTTTTGTACTCTTCAATCGTTTTGTATTCGGTTTTTTCAGAAACCAGCTTGTCTGTCAGTTTCGGTGTATTGGTCTTTGAAATGTAGTTCAAAGTCACCGTAAATACCGCTGCTTTTCCGGCAAGATCTTTACTATTAGGGTAGTCATCCGGGAATTTCAGGTTGAGATCTTTGGTTTCGCCCGGCTTCATACCGATCACACCATCGTCAAATCCATCAATAAATCCGGAAGATCCAAGAGTAATGGCACTTCCGGAAGCGCTTCCGCCTTCAAAAGCTTTGCCATCGGTCTTTCCTTCATAATCAATATTTACTGTATCACCTTTTTTACATTTTCCTTTTTTTATCTTCTTCTCCGTAGAGTTCTGACTTACAAAGGAATCTAACTGGGACTGTACTTCATCATCCGATACGGTACAATCTACTTCTATTCCCTTATATTCTGGAATTGACACACACTCCGACGCAACGTAATCATCGTCCTGCGATGCGGTTGATGTCGTGCTGGAATCTTCTCCTGTAAATTTGCTCTTTATTTCGCTCCAGGAACATCCTGTAAGCACCAAAGAAGCGGATAATACCATACTTAAAATAACTGCTCGTCTTTTCACTTCGTTTTCCTCCTAATAACTTAACGTTAATACTCATTGTATCACACTTTTTGAGAAAATGAAAGTGAATTTTTGTTCACGATTTTAAGAAATTGCCTCTTTCATGCTCTTCACATACTCGGAAACCGGTTTGATACACTCTTTTCCATAGGTTTCAACCAGTTTTACAATGGCACTTCCTACGATTACACCATCCGAAAATTCCGACATTTCTTTTGCCTGTTCCGGCGTGGAAATTCCAAATCCGATGGCACACGGGATGTCTTTTGTCTTCTTTACCTGTTCGATCATCTGCGCAACTCCTTTGTTGATCGTGCTGCGCATACCGGTTACGCCGAGACTTGATACACAGTATACAAATCCCTTTGCCTCCGCTGCAATCGCCTGAATGCGGTCATGTGACGTCGGTGCGATCAAAGAAATGACATCCAGATCGTATTTGGAAAAGACGGAATCCATTTCCTCTTTCTCTTCAAACGGGACATCCGGAATGATCACGCCACTCATGCCGATTTCCTTGGAACGTTTGGCAAATTTTTCAATGCCATAAACAAAAATTACATTTGCATATGTCATAAACACCATGGGAACGTGCATTTTATCCTGTATGGATTCTACCATATCAAAAATTTTGTCGGTCGTCGTTCCAGCCGCCAAAGCTCTCTCGTCGGCTTTCTGAATGACAATACCTTCTGCGACCGGATCTGAAAATGGGATTCCGATCTCAATCAGATCTGCGCCGCTTTCCTGCAAAACCGGAAGAAGCTCTTTGGTTGTTTCCAAATCCGGATCTCCTGCTGTTACAAATGGTATAAATGCTTTTCCATGATCAAAACCCTGTGCTATCTTACTCATAAAGTTCGACCCCCCTGTATCTTGCAATGGCTGCCACATCTTTGTCGCCACGTCCTGAAATATTTACTACAATAATCTGATCTTTGTTCATCGTCGGAGCCAGTTTTCTCGCATACGCCAGAGCATGGGAACTCTCGATCGCAGGGATGATTCCCTCGATTCTTGACAAATATTCAAAGGCAGAAACGGCTTCTTCGTCTGTGATCGGCACATACTGAGCACGTCCGATATCATGAAGATGGGCATGTTCCGGTCCGATTCCCGGGTAGTCAAGTCCGGCTGAAATCGAATATACCGGCGCGATCTGTCCATATTCATCCTGACAGAAATAAGATTTCATACCGTGAAATACGCCCAATGTTCCATTGGCGATGGTTGCTGCATTTTTATCGGTATTTACCCCATGCCCGGCAGCCTCACATCCGATCAGCTGTACCGATTCATCCGGAATAAAATCATAAAAAGCCCCCATCGCATTGCTTCCGCCACCGACGCAGGCAATGACAGCATCCGGAAGTTTTCCTTCCCGTTCCATCAACTGGGATTTAATTTCTTTTCCGATAACACTCTGAAAATCTCTTACAATTTCCGGAAACGGCGCCGGTCCCATAACCGAACCGATCACATAATGCGTATCATCAATACGGTTAGTCCACTCACGAAGTGTCTCATTTACGGCATCTTTCAATGTCTGTGTTCCGCTTGTCACCGCATGCACCTTCGCACCCAAAAGTTCCATACGATATACATTCAATGCCTGACGCTCGGTATCTTCTTTTCCCATAAACACTTCACATTCCATTCCGAGGAATGCTGCGATCGTGGCTGTTGCCACACCATGCTGTCCGGCTCCTGTCTCCGCGATCAGGCGTTTTTTGCCCATTCGTTTTGCCAACAGGGCCTGGCCAAGCGCATTGTTCAATTTATGAGATCCGGTATGGTTCAGATCTTCTCGTTTCAGATAAATCTTCGCGCCTCCCAGATCTTTTGTCATACGATCCGCATAGTACAAAAGGGATGGTCTGCCTACGTAAGTTGCCAGCATTTCATTAAACTCTCGTACAAAATCCGGATCCTCCTTATATTTTCGATATGCCTGTTCCAATTCGATTACGGCATTCATCAGTGTTTCCGGGATATATTGTCCCCCATGAATACCAAAACGTCCTCTAGATTTCGACATTACTTTCATCTCCAATCTTCTTAATCTCTTTCATTTTTTCCAAATCTTTACAATCTTCCATCTCGATTCCACTGCTGATATCCAGCGCATAGGCCGGTACCTGCTGCATTGCCTGCCTTACATTGGAGGCATTCAGACCACCTGCCAGAAAAAACGGATGATGCAGATCTTTCGGAATCATGGTCCAGTCAAAGGCATTCCCGGTTCCTCCGTACACTCCGGGCTGGTAGGCATCGATCAGCAGATAATCACATTCCATTGCATCGGCCTTTCGGATGCTTTCCACATCTTTCGCCCGAACCGCTTTGATCACCTCGACCCCCGTCGCTTCCTTAATCTGAAGGATCTCGTCATTGGTCTCATCTCCATGAAGCTGAACCATATCGATCGCGTTTTCTTTTACATAGTGGATGATCGTTTCCGGGTTCTCATTGACAAATACACCAACCACCGGAATCTCCGGCAATATGTGGAAACGAAATTCGACCGCCTGTTCCAGTGTAATCTTTCGCCGGGTATTGGCAAAGATAAATCCCGCAAAATCCGGTTTTACTTCGTTCACATAGGCTACATCCTCAGGTCTGCGTATACCGCAAAACTTTAATTTCATGGCATTACCGTCCTTTCAGCTGACGCAGTGTCATTTCTTTATCCGGGCTCCGCATGAGCGTTTCTCCGATCAGCACACCATCGACACCGCCTTTTTCCAATGCGGCAACGTCTTCTCTGGATTTAATCCCGCTTTCTGCCACAAATAAAATATCCGAAGGAATGTGCTTTCTCTGACGAATGCAATTATTGATGTCTACTTCAAATGTCTTCAAATTGCGGTTATTGACACCGATGATCCTTGCTCCGGCGCGTACCGCCATCTGAATCTCTTCTTCGTCATGCGCCTCCACCAATGCCGAAAGTCCAAGACTGTGGCTCAGTGTGATCCACTCCCGAAGGGTCTCCTCGTTCAAAAGAGAACAAATCAAAAGCACGGCACTCGCTCCGATTACCTTCGCCTCATAGATCATATATTCATCCACGGTAAAATCCTTCCGAAGCAGAGGAACATCTACTTTTTCATGAATTTCTTTCAAATATTCGGTGCTTCCCATAAAATAATCCGGTTCTGTCAATACCGAAATGCAGTCAGCACCTATTTTTTCGTATTCCGCCGCAATGTCAAGATACGGAAAATGTTCTGCGATCACGCCTTTGGATGGAGACGCTTTTTTTATTTCGCAGATAAAGGAAACACCGTCCTTTTTCAATTGCTTTTCAAAAGGAAACCCCGTCTCCGACGGCAGAGAAAGTGCCTTTTTTTTCATCTCTTCCGGACTGACGTTCTCTTTGCACCGCGCTACCCGCTCTCTTGTCTTTGCTGCGATCTCATCTAAAATCATAAGATTCCTCCCTGCCTTACTCAGGCGTTGGTTTCTTTTATAAATTCTTCCAATTTCTCAAGAGCCTTTCCGCTGTCGATCATTTCTTTCGCGATAGCGACTCCCTCTTCCATCGTAATGCCTTCTTTTCCAAGATAAATGGCAATTCCGGCATTCATCAAGATTACGTTTCTCTTTGCACCGGTTTCTTTTCCGGACAAGATGTCTCTTGTGATCTGTGCATTTTCCTGTGGTGTTCCTCCGATCAGTTCTTTCAGATCACAGGTTTCAAATCCGAATTGTTCCGGTGTGATATCAAAGGATGTCAAGCCGCCGTCACGAATCTCACAGCAATGTGTCGGACCGGTAAGGGTGATCTCGTCAAGTCCGTCGTTTCCACAAACTGCCATGCCTCGTTTTACTCCAAGATTTTTCAAGACTTCTGCCAGTTTTTCAACCAGATCGTTGTTATATACACCCAAAAGCTGAATGCTTGCATTTGCCGGGTTCGTAAGCGGACCAAGGATATTAAATATCGTACGCTCTCCCATTTCTTTACGAACCGGGCCGACATTTTTCATGGAAGAATGATAATACTGTGCAAATAAGAAACTCATTTTTACTTTATCAAGAACTTCTTTGCTCTTTTTATCATCAATCGTAATATCTGCTCCCAGACTTTCGAGCACGTCTGCCGCACCACTTTTACTGGATACGCTTCGGTTTCCGTGTTTTGCTACCGGGATTCCTGCCGCAGCGATAACAAATGCGGATGTGGTGGAAATGTTAAACGTTCCCACTTCATCTCCGCCGGTTCCTACGATTTCAAGGACATCATAATCCGGTGCCAAATGTACACCAAGATCACGCATGGCCTGTGCAGATGCTGTAATTTCCGTAATGGTTTCGCCTTTCATACGAAGTGCCGTGAGATAGGTTGCCATCAATACCTGGGATGCTTCCCCTGACATAATTTCTTTCATCGCACCCTGTGCCATCTCATAACTCAAATCTTTTCCATTAATTACCTCATGAATTGCCTCTTTGATTACCATGATAACTGCCTCCTTGAAATTATATTGTTTTTAAAAAATTGTTTAAGATCACTCTGCCATCCGGCGTCAGGATTGATTCCGGATGAAACTGTAATCCATAAATCCTTTTTTCTCTGTGTTTTACTGCCATTACTTCCTGATTATCATCCACGGAAATGACTTTGAGTTCCTCCGGAACTGTCTCAATGTCCGCAATCAGGGAATGATATCTCGCCACATCGATCCATTCCGGAAGATTCCGGAAAATCGGATCTTCGGTATCAATTTTTACATTGCTCTTTTTTCCATGCATCAATTGTTTGGCGTGACAGATCGTGGCTCCAAACACTTCACAGATTGCCTGGTGTCCCAGGCACACGCCCAGAATAGGAATCTCGCCGCCAAGACTGCGGATCACATCTTCACATACACCGGCATCTTTTGGATATCCCGGTCCCGGTGATAAAATGATATGACTTGGTTTCATCGCCCGGATTTCCTCCACGGTCTTTTCATCGTTTCGGATCACTTTGACATCCGGATTGATCTCCCCGATCAACTGAACGAGGTTATAGGAAAAACTGTCATAATTGTCAATTAAGAGAATCATATCATCAAACCTCCTGTCATATCTTTTCCTGCATTTTGTATCGCATCGATCACTGCCCTTGCTTTATTGCCGGACTCTTCGTACTCCAGTCTCGGCCGGCTGTCAGCGACGATACCGCCTCCTGCCTGCACATAGACCTTTCCGTCTTTTTTTACTGCCATACGAATGGCGATACACGTATCTAAGTTTCCACTGAAATCAAGATAGCCAAGTGCTCCTCCGTATATTCCACGCGGTTCGCTTTCCAGTTCGTCAATGATCTCGCAAGCCCGGATCTTCGGCGCTCCGGATAAGGTTCCTGCCGGCAGCACGGATTTCACAGCATCCAGCGCATCGGCATCGCTTCGGATATCTGCTTCCACCTGCGAACAAATATGCATGATCTTTGAATATTTGTGGATCATCATATATTTTGTCACATCCACGGTACCATATTCTGCGATACGTCCCAGATCATTTCGTCCCAAGTCCACGAGCATATTGTGCTCCGACAATTCTTTTTCATCACTGAGAAGGTCTTTGACAAGGGCTTCATCTTCCGCTTCGTCTTTTCCTCTCGGTCTGGATCCTGCGACCGGGAATGTCGTCAATCTGCCATCCTGCAAGCGAACCAGCGTCTCCGGCGAGGTACTCATAATCTCCACATCATCCAGGTTCATATAAACCATGTATGGAGAAGAATTTGTCGTCCGCAGCACACGATACGGCTGAATCAGGCTTCCCTCATAAGGGCTGACAAACCGCCTGGAAATTACTGCCTGGAAAATATCTCCATCTCGAATATATTCTTTTGTCTTCTCGACGATATCTTCATATTCTTTTTCGGATACATTACATTCAAATTTCACTTTGTCATAAGAAGGAAATTCCGGTAATTTCGTCTCCTCCTGAATCATAGTGATAATGTCATCAATCTCTTTTTCTGCCTTTTGCAGATTCTGTTGCAAATCCCCCTTGGTCTTTACATTTCCTACAACAATGATCTTTTGTTTTAATTGGTCGTACGCAATCACTTTATCAAAAAGCATCAGATCGTAATCATTAAATTCGCCTCGCTTGATGTTTAACACCGGCTCTGCATGCTCAATCATCGCATAGGCAAAATATCCAACAAATCCTCCGGTAAACGGTGGCATATCTTCTATCTTCGGCGAACGGTACTTCTTTAAAATATCCCGGATCACATGAAACGAATCGTTTGTGGTGATTGTCTTTTTTTCTCCCTTTTCTTCGATCTCGACCTTATCCCGGAAGCAGGATACCCTCATGACCGGATCGTACCCAAGGAAAGAATAACGTCCCCATTTTTCTCCTCCTTCTACACTTTCCAGAAGGTAAAAACGTTTTTTCTTTGCTGCAATTTTCTGCAATAACGCAATGGGCGTCACGAGATCCGCATAAATTTCTTTTTTTACCGGGATCACATCATAATCCGCCACGTATTTTTCAATTTTTTCTAACAACATCGTAAACATCTCCTTTTTGTTTATTGCTACGATGTGTGCAAAAGAGATTGTCCGATTGTGTGGGAGGAGGCCTGAATAGTTAACCTAAAGCAATAAAAAAAGCCTCTGTCACATGTTCTATCACTAGAACAGGGACAAAAGCTATCAACTTCTGCGGTACCACCCTTATTGGCTAATCGGTATAACCCACTCATCATGCACCACCATGCATTCCTGTTGTTAACGGTACAGGCTTCCGTCAGCGTCTACTCGATACTCTTTCAAGCTGCCCTCACAAGTCCATTCAAAATGATATTGCTGCTGCATCGCACCAACCTGCAGCTCTCTGAAAACAATGTTTCACTTTTACTTACTCTTGCTCATCGGTTTCAATATATTTCTTATCTAAAAATCAGTATATCACATTTTTTTCAAATGTCAACCAGATTTTATAGAAATCCAGAAAACTATCTTGATTTTCCGCGTTTCTTCCTGTTCTCACCTTTTTTCAAGAATGAGGGGAAGAAAAATTGATGTGTTAAAGACACTTTTTTATCTATCCTAATTTGTTAAAGAAAATTCCCGTATGTTTTTCGCCAAACTAAATGGAATAATTTCTCCATCTTTCGTTTCTCTATACGCCATTTCCTCATGCATATAATCTACAATCTCGCTGGCTTTAAAATCTTTAAATTTATTAATCACATCATCAAGCACTGACTTTTCTTCCTTCGTTAAGATAGAATAATCCACATTTAAGCAAGGATATACATGTAACATGGAGTTATCATTTTGACTTATTTCTTCACAAACATTCAACTTTTCCAAGTTCATCAAACTATAATGTCCTACCGGAAGTGCTCCCATTCTATCATGACGATACACCAATCCCGTCATGGATTTTCCAGTTTTCTTATAATATAAAACATCCGAATACCATAAAGATTTCATCAGCTTAACCTTATAAAAATAGGACATACTTTGAGCCAAATAGGAAATAATGGTTTCCAATTTTTCTATATCCAGTAATGTATATCCATTAGAATCCGAAGGCTCATCAAAATTTGCATATTCTCCTTTGAAAGTTTGACGAGTAAGAAATTCCTTACCATATTCATTTATTCTTTTTATAATATTTTTCTTTATTTCTTTGCTTTTTGATTCAGAAAACTTATTACTATTTTTCTTAAGAAGTTCCATCGCTTTCAACGGATCATCTTTAACCAAACGAAGCATCATATCATACGCCTCATCTTGAATTGCTTTACTTTCATATCGTGAGATAGTTGCCTCTCCCCAACCTAACAATTTTGCCAAATCCACTTGTGACAAGCCATAACTTTCACGAATTGCCACGATTTCATCAGAAGTTAAAAGACCTTTCTTTTTCCGATATGCGTTTCGAGCATTTAACAGATTTTTGTTCATCATACCACCTGTTTCAAACTCATTTTCATCTTCATCCGAATTAGCACAAAAATAAAACCTCTCATTGTAAATTACTTTTTCACCTTTAATAGTCAGTGTTGTGGTCCGCTCCATTTCATCAACCTCATGGATTTTATCACACAGCGGACATTCCATATGAATTTTTTTTATTAATTTCAACTCTTTCATTTTACACAACTCCTTTCAACCATATTACTTAAAATATGGGAACGACATCTCATACTCCGCATAGTGAAATGATACACATAACACATACTTCGCTTTATCCCCTTTAATTTTTACTTTAATGTATACTTGTTTATTACTGATATCTTTACCAAAAACATATAATAATGGTGGTTCTAGATTATCTTTATCCACTAATGTTTCCGAATATTCTTTAATCGTTAAATCTTTTAAACATTCCACTACATCACTATCATCATACTCCAAATCCACCATAGTATATGGTGTTGAATACTTTTCTTTTTCTTCTTTCTTTTTGGATTTAACAACTTTTATATTATCATGTATATTAAACGATTCGTCCTCTAAGATATTCTTCATATCCTGCAAAAATTTTTCTATTTCATTTTTGTTTGATTTAAAACTTAATACTATAAATAACACCTCCATATAACGCATTCTGTAGCTATCAATTGATAGTATACCAATCAATTGATAGTCTGTCAAGGGGGGATTCAAAATTTATAGCTTTTATTACAACAAAAAAGTGCCAAAACTGACACCTCTTTGCTTTCTTAGGCTACTTAATTTCCGTCTCCAGCACACAAACCAGCGAAAATACCAGTACCGACTGTTTAGTTTTTTATTTTTCCTATGTTTTGAAATGTAGAAATAAAAATTTTCCTTTCCGAATTTTGGGGGTAATCACGAGGTAATCAGAACATTCTTTCGATTTTCAAGCAAAAAACGACGGTTTTCCGTCGTTTTTTGCCATTTTTGTATCACAGCAAAATAAACCACCGGCTATGCCGGTGTGACCCGCATTAGCTTTAGCTACAA
>ERZ779875.271-NODE-271-length-53563-cov-6.119683_pt1 | contig 53563 bp, 47 predicted proteins | sample MGYA00511246_ERZ779875 | MGnify/ENA primary metagenome ERZ779875 (study PRJEB29588, sample SAMEA2155093) | human gut metagenome | biome: human gut; feature: human-associated habitat; material: faeces | place: Denmark | collected 2008/2010 ... | reverse complement strand
ACAGGTTTCCACCGAAAAGACAGCAGCAAGGTCAAGCACTTGCAGAGGACACAAAGCGGAAATTTGTGAGCTTAAATTTCCCAAAAATATTCCTCGATAGCTCAGCGGCAGGGCAACCGTACAGGTTTCCACCGAAAAGACAGCAGCAAGGTCAAGCACTTGCAGAGGACACAAATAGGGAATTTGTGAGCTGAATTTCCTAATCTTATTCCTCGTTAGCTCAGCGGTAGAGCATCCGGCTGTTAACCGGAGGGTCGTAGGTTCAAACCCTACACGGGGAGCCAAAAAAACGCAGATAAAATCTGCGTTTTTTGTTTTTTATAAACATTTTTGAAACTCTTTATTTTTAGACATATTACCTTTAATAGGCCATAATTTATCTCTTTTTTACATAAAATTTTGTAATTGGGTGGGAAAATTATGCGCCCTTTTTTTATGTCAAAAAATCAGGAGAATAGTAATTATGGATTTAACAGAAAAATTGAACCTTGTGGGTTATTTCGAAGGTGAGAGCAAACAACTTAAAAGCGTTGAAGAAGTGGCGGAGTTTATCTGTAAGAACGGAAAGCATGGCGACGTAATTATAATGAACAACGGAGAGCCATTTATAACGACAATCGGGATATATCTCGATATGGTTGCAGATATAAGATATCGCTCGCAGTTAATGCCGATTTTGACAAAAAAGCAGGAGCAAATTTTTTCCGAGACCAGATAGATATGAAAGAAACAGATTTAGATAAAGTAAAGGCGATGGCGAAAGTCTTTTTAGAAATTGAAATCGGTGAAACTGAAATGTCGCCTGCTATAGTACAGCATCCGTTCGCAAATTCGGGTTTTTATCCGTGCAGGTCGGATGATGGTAATTTACGGGTAATTGATATTACAACTCCGCAAGGGTTTAAGGAATGGAAAAAGATAATGCGTGAGCGAATAGATAGTATAACTTCGATCGGCGAACTCTTTTTATATGTCAATAAACCATATTCAATGACCTTTCTTAAATATGTTCAGCATTATTTATCTCCGCAAGATTATGCACAAACGCTTGCCGAGTGCTGGACAAAAGAAGAACAACCTAATATGAATCCGAGTATTACGAAAACAGAATTGACGGATATGTTCAAGCGAGCGGATAAAGAGTTCTTAATGAGCAAAAAGGAATATAAAAAATGGCAGGACTTACCCGAAAAGTTAACGATTTATCGAGGCGTAACCGAATATAACGGCAAGAACATTCGAGCGTTGTCCTGGACGACGAATTACGATACGGCAAAATGGTTTGCTGGGCGATATGGCGAGAAAGGGAAAGTGTATCAGGCGGAAATAGATAAAAAGCATATACTCGCGTGTATCGACCAACGCGGGGAATCGGAAATAATCGTAGAACCGAAATATTTGAAAGATATAGAGATGGTTGAAGATTTATCGTTGACTATGACCATACAACAATAATAGGAAAAAAGAAATGTAGCCGGTTGCAGAAATGTAATCGGCTTTTTTCATATCAAAAAATCGGAGGCAGAAAAGAAATGTATTTCAAAAACGAAAAGCACAAACAGGCATTCGAAGCCGGAATTAAAAAGGCTAATAAAAAAGACAAAGAAACGCTGTGCCTTATTTATCTTTTATCGGCAGATTCGTGCTTATGGCGCAGGGCGAAACAATCGGCGGGAAACAGAATCATAATGCTGAACAGTATCAGACTGACTAATATATCAGAAGACGGGTACGTTTTTCTCGGCGCGGCGAAAGATATCAAATACGGAACAAAGTATCTGACGCTCGGCGATTTAACCGACAGAACCCTTATAACGCCGAAAGTATATAAAGTTCTGTGTCAGGCGATGCAACTTCGGCGTTGCGGACTTCTTGCAACGCAAAATTTGCGGGAGATTGAGGAATGAAACAGATAGAACTTTTATTGCAGAATAAAGGAGTAAGCAAAAGTATTGGTTTCCCTTGCACGGAATCGGAATATCAGGCGGCGTGCAGAGAATTGGAGTTGAAAGACAATTATGCTTTTGTGAGAGATGTGGTTGAGCCGAAAGCATTGGCGTTAAAAAAAGATACGTTCGTGAATTTGGACGAGATAAATTATCTTGCAAAAAGAATGAACAGTTTTGATCAGAAAGAACTATTTAGTTTTTTTGCAGCGGTAGAAGCGGGCGATTATGTTTCGACGAAAGACCTGATAAATTTAACGTTTAATCAAACTTGTTACACGCTTATACGCGACGTATCGAATTTGAAAAATATAGGTTACAATCGAGTGCTAAGTAGCAAGGGGTGTATAAGTACAGACGAACTCGAAAAAATGGATTTGGAAAAAATCGGGCGAGAATTGCTATCGTCAGGCAAAGGAATACCTACAAAATACGGACTGCTTTTTCGAAACGAAGATGTGGCATTCGAAACGTTCTACAAAGGCAAAGGTTTTCCTGCTTACTATTACACCGGCGGCGAAGTGTTGGGCGTGGAAATAGAAAACGGCGGAGAACGAGATTATATTTATTTCCCGTGCGAAGAAACAGAAATAGACAGGGCGTTACAAAGAATCGGCGCAAGCGATATAAGCGAATGCAGCAAAAGTATCGATTTTTGCGATGGCGATAGAGAATGGGAGAACTATTTCAACGATTTATTGGAGAAAAACGATATAGAAAGTGTAAATGCCATATCATCAGCCATTAACCGTTTGGGTTCAAACTCGGATGCGATTTCAGAGAATTTATATAAACTATCCTCGGTTATGGAGTTTGCAGGGGTGACGTTCGACGATACTGCAAAGGTTATTCGTCTTGCCAGGTGTCTTGAAGAATTCTGTTATTACAGAGAAATGAAAGACGACGAAATGCTTGGGCGAACACTGAAAGAACAGGAGTATTGCGATATTCCAGACTCAATGGATAAGTATATGAACTATGAAAGATACGCACGGGATTTTTTGGAAGAAAAAGGCGGGGCATATACGAAAAACGGCGATGTGGTATACTTGCGAGAAGATCAATCTTTGAGCGAGATACTTGGTGAAAACGATATAAAAATAGGCGGTATATAATATGTATAAAGCAGAAATCAGTAACAAAAATGGCGAAGCAAAGATTGTGGATTGTAGCGAGGAAAGTATTGTTTATTCGGCATTAAGAGAACTTGAAATCGATTCATGGATGCGAAAGTTGAAAATAGGCGACAACGAGGACGGCGAAACGATTAAACTTGTAGCGGACAATGATTTTGACGCGGCGATTACAAAAATTCTCACGGATAATCGTGACACGTTATATGATGCGGTTCTTGTCGCAAAACAGTTGAACGGTATTAAAGACGATGCGATTAAGGAAGAAATCGAACGGAATGCCATAAACGAGCAGTATGAAACGAAAGAAAATCTCTACAACGATATCCGTAAGACGAAAATAGAGTTTTCTTCTGTACGCGAAGATTTTTATTGTCCTCTTCATGTCAGATCGCACGATGCCGATGGGTATGATATCGATATTGAACAAGAAGATATTGCGCAGTTTGAAGAAGCAATTTGCGAGAGATTAGAAGCCGAGCAAGAAGATGATGAAATGACGCCGTATGTAGGGGAACAGGCTGATATAGAAGATAAATTGCTCTATGCGGAGTGGACCGTAGAAAACCGAAACGGCAATTTGTACGGCAAAATCTCCTGTTATTTCCGTGAGCCTATAACGGAGAAAGAAACAGAGCGACTGAAAGATACTATTACGGGACAAAATTCCGACGGCTTCGGCGAGGGATTCGAACAGCACCCGATAAGAGTCGATTCGGAAGACATTTATGTTTCGTTCTGGGATTACGACGATTATTTTTTGAAAACGAGTGCAGAAATGGATGAGTATTTGCAGAAAAATGATATAAAAATTGAAGGTATATGATATCCCGCAACAAAAAAACGAAGAAAGGTTTTTATTCTTCGTCATCTGTTTCGTCGGGTGAAGTATCTTCTTTTTTTGATTCAATTTTATCCGCTATATAAGCCACTATATTATACAATCCGACTGCCGCGAGAACGCAAATAATCACCATTAAAACGATTTTGGCTGTGGAAGTATTTGCTTTTTCAGCGCGCGTCCCGTTGTATTTATCATTGTTATTATTGCGGACTTCGTCATCGTCGTAATCATCGGATAAATATGGCGGGTTGCAGACGGAGCAACGGCGATATCCCTTTTTTATTGCTGTTGACAGCGATATGGAAACGCTCGATTTATTCAAGTATTGGCAGTATGCGGTATGGTAGCACTCGCCGTAGGTCGTAATATAAACGGTTGTCGAACCCGACGCCGCAATTGCCGATTGCGAATAAGGAGCTTTAATTGTTGAAACAAAAACAACAAGGATAACGGATAGAATGACAAAAAGACGGGTTACTCTCATAAATGCACCTTCAAAACATTTTTGAGAAATAAAAAAAGTGCCATCCCGTTACGAGATGACACTGTAGAATACCTCTCGCACAGTTGTCACACATACTACTCCCTTGCATTACTCAAGTACAGATAGTTACGATTGGCATCGCTACCGATATTACTGTACGCAAGTAAGCAAAAAAGTATCCATAAAAAATATGGACATATACAAGGGGGTTTAAGTTGTAGTATGGTGACGATTATATTTTATAGCATTTTACGATTTTTGTCAAATCGATTCGTAAAAAATATTTCAATATTGGCGCGAGAGGCATTCTATTGCTTTTGAAAAATATTCAAAGATAAACGATATAAAAATGGGAGGTATATAAATGAACGAATGGGAAAGACAGAGAAACAGGACAGAATATCTTAAAAAAGAATATCCGCCCGGAACACGTATTGTGCTGAATTCTATGGGTGACGATCCGAGACCGATAGAAAGCGGAACGCGAGGAACTGTGGCAGTTGTAGATGATATCGGCACGGTGCATTGCGAATTCGATAACGGCAGAAGGCTCGGCTTAATCGAGGGCGAAGACGATTTCAGCGCGCTGACAGAACAGGAACTAAATGAAGAAGATGGTGAACAAGGAGAGAACAATTCGCCCGTGTTGACGATGTAAAGGGGGGTGAATGACGAACTAAATAAGTAATCGGGCGGTCGGGTTGAAATGTCAATCCGATTTTTTGATATGTTTGCGGGAATCGGCGGTTTCCGCAGCGGACTTGAAGCGGTAGGCGGCTTTGAATGCGTAGGGCATTGCGAGATAGATAAGTATGCGAATAAGGCGTATAACGCTATTTATGATATAAAAGAAACGGAGGTGTATTTTGAAGATGCAAGACAAATCAACCCGGAAGATATGCCGGATATCGACCTTATTTGCGGAGGATTCCCTTGTCAAAGTTTTTCAATCGCAGGGAAAAGGGGCGGCTTTGACGATGCAAGAGGGACTCTTTTCTTTGAAATCGCTCGGATTGCCGCAGTTAAAAAACCTAAATATCTTCTGCTTGAGAACGTTCCCGGCTTGCTATCGCATAACGGAGGCAGGACGTTTGCAATCATCCTCGGCGCGCTTTCAGAGTTGGGGTACGACGTCGCGTGGCAGGTGCTTAACAGCAAGGATTTCGGTGTTCCCCAATCCCGAAAGAGAGTGTATATTATCGGATATTTTAGAGAAAGATGCGCCGGAGAAATACTATCTTTCACAGAGTCAAATGGAAAGACTCTTGTGGAAATTATCCCCGGCTCGGAAGGAAACCGAATCTATTCCGCAAACGGAACGTCAATCACTCTCACAAGTACCGCAGGCGGGTTTGCGGGAAAAACAGGACTGTACGACGTAAATCTGCCCATAAAGGTAAAGACGAAAACGGGTTATCAGTTGGCGTATCCCGGCGATAGCATAGATCTTGCGTTTCCGACGTTAAATTCTCGGCGCGGGCGAGTCGGCGAGCAAGTGGCGCACACGCTGACAACGAGCAATACGCAAGGATATTTCTTTATAGATATGAACGAAAACGCGAAATTGACCGAAGAAGCAAGGTGTATAACGGCAAGGCAGGATTCGGGAATAAGCCACAGAAAAGGCGAACATTCGGGGGTATTCGAAGAAAACGAGCCGAGAGCGATAATAACGCCCGAAAAAGAAAACGTTCGGCAACAAGGCAGACGATATAAAGAGCCGAACGAGCCGATGTTTGCTTTAACGGTATGCGACCGGCACGGGATAATACGGTATGGGAAAGTTCGGAAACTTATGCCTATAGAATGTTGGCGGTTGCAGGGTTTTACGGACGAGCAGTTCTATAAAGCCGTTAATGTAGGAATCAAAGACGGGCAGTTGTATAAAATGGCGGGTAACGCGGTAAGCGTACCCGTCATTTTCGCATTAGGGCGAAAAATAAAAGAAATCGAAGAAAGGAGCGAAAACGAGTGAAAAAGACTTTAAGCATATGCATAACCGTAGACGGCGGAAACGATAAGCGTGTGCATTATTCGAGCATCGAGTTACCTGCGAAAGATTATGAGATAGAGGATAGTCTGCAAGCGGCTCGAGCAAATTACGACGAGAATTTTTTAATAGGAAACAATATCAAACTCGAAGTAGAAAACTCGCCGTTGCTGCTTCCGCTTGTAGATAAGCAAATAACCGCGCGGACATTTGGCGAACTGAATTTTTTAGCGAAAAGGCTTGCCACACTGGATGAAGACGAAAAACTTGCATTACGGGCAGTAGTGAATAAAAAAATATCCGACGGTAAATTGGAACAACGCGTTGATATTAAGGACCTTATAAATTTAACCTATGGGTTGGATAACGTATCGGTGATACACCTTGCAAGGAACGACGAGGATCTCGGTCAATTTGTAATAGAAAACGATATGCATCCCGATGTTGCCGCTATACCGTTTGAATCGAGATATTTGCTTAACAAGTCAGATATCGGCAGATTACAACGAGAAAGCGAAGGCGGCGTTTTTGTCGATAATATATATGTCATAGTGGATGATTACGAAGAGACTGAAGTATATGACGGCATTACGTTACCCGAATCCGCAGAAAAAAGCGACTATGTTTTTCGCTTAAAGATAGCGAAAGCCCCGAAAGAAAATTCCGAAGAAACGGAAAATACAGCCGAGTGGATAAACTTACCTATCGATAAGGAGCAAGCAAACGCAATTGCCCGAGAACATGGTGTAGGGAGAATAGAAAATTGTGTTTATTTCGATTTTGAATCGGCGATACCGCAGATAAACGAAGAAAATTTCGGAGATATGCAAGATTTCGACATGTTGAATGGTGTAGCGGAAGAGTATTCAAAATTACAGCAATTCGATCGCGCAAAATATAAGGCGATTTTAACTGCGGCAGGACAATTCAGAGCGGCAGACGCTTTGGATATAATAAAGCGCATCAACGAATATGAATTCGCGCCCGAATACGAGTATCCCGAAGATTATTTCAAAGAATACTTGAAAATGTATTTGAACCCTCGATTTGACAGCGCGTGGCTCGATACGTTGCTGCTTCGAAACGAGGGTGGTGAGTTGCAGGGACGACTCGGCGCAACGCATACGAAATACGGACTTATCTCTGCGCGGGGGTGTTCGTTGTATACGCTTTGCAAAAGAAACGCACAGTATTATCTTGACAATAAGTTCGACGCTATTGAAGTATGCGATGTGAAGGGCGTATTTAGCAATGAAAGTATTGCACCGCAGGACGTACCGAAAGGTCTTTATAAATATGACTTGCGATACTCGGACGAAACCGGAGAATTTACGAGTATAGAGAAAAACGTGGTAGCAAATCACGGCGGCACTGTGTTGTTGAAAGAGTCGTTAGATTTGGGAGCAAACGGGTTTATCGAATTCAATGAAGAAACTTCTCCTAACTTTTTAGGGTATGAAGAAACGCCGAGAGAACTTCTTGCCGAAACTGAACAGGAAGAAATAGACGGAATAGGAGAGATAAAACAATGAATGTAACAGATATAAAAGCAGAAGAATTGCGGTTGAAAAGAGGCGAAGAAGGGTTGGTGTTTCAGGGTTGCGGCGGTGCGGTCAAAGAGTGGGTAGAAGGAATAAACAAACTTTTGAAAAGCGAGCAGATTCTGAAAAACGGCACGGAACTTGACAAGTGTTATCGGTTTGAAAATCACGGACTTACTAACCTGTATTTTCCTTTCGGAAATGCTGAATTGGATATGGGCAAACTTGCGATATGGCGAATAAAAGCGAGACCTATATTTGGCTGTATGTGGTTTTCGGACTATGTGGATAATCATCTCGGCGGGTTTGCTATTCAACCCATAGAGCAAACGCAAGCATAATAAAACAATAAATAATTAACGGTATCAATCGCGCGCCTATGGGAACGGAAAGATATCGTTAATCGACCTATAGACGTAGATTTGCCGAAAAATTAGTAAGGAGGTTTAATGAAAACGCCGGTATCGCGGGTAGGCAATAAAACGTCTATCCTGCATATTTTATATGCCGTGTTTCCGCCAAAATATGATAGGTTTATAGACGTATTCGGCGGTTCGGGGAGCGTATTACTCGGTAGCCCGTATCCGTGCAATTTCGAGGTGTATAACGATTTCGACAGAAATCTCGTCAACTTGTTTCGCTGTATGAAAGAACGGACTATGGCAACGATTCGGGAACTCGGCTTTTGTAATTTAAATTCGCGTGAGGACTTTAACGCCTTGCGCGATTTTTTTGAAAGCGAGAAGTTTGAAGATAAATATTTGGGCGAAGAGCAACTTTTAACGGAACTCATTTTGCCGCCGCTCGCAGCGGAAGAATTGAAAGAAATACGGACGAGAATAACCAAAGATTACGACGTCCGCCGGGCGGCGATGTTTCTGAAACTACTGCGTTACAGTTATTCGAGCGGGTGTAAGTCTTATGCTTCGCAGCCGTTCGATATAAGGCGGTTGTTCGACCTTATAAAGCAAGTTGAATGCCGTATGGCGAACGTTGTGGTTGAAAATCAGGACTTTGAAACGCTCATCAAGCATTACGACAGAGACGGCGCATTTTTTTACGCAGATCCTCCGTATTTATCGACGGAAGGAATGTATGAGGTATCGTTTAATTATGACGACCATCTGCGACTTAAACGCACGCTTGAAAACGTAAAGGGTAAGTTTTTGCTGTCATATAACGACTGTGAAGAAATCCGTGAATTGTATTCGGATTTTTCTATCCTTGATTTTTCGCGTCAACATTCGATGGCGCAGAGGTATGAGGCGGGTAAAGAATTCAAAGAACTGCTTATCGGGAATTACGACCTATACGAGAGGGAGAGAAATCGCCCCAAACAACTGACGATTTTTAATCGTTATGAAGATTTTAATTACGAAAAAATACTAAGGGAGTGTATATTGTCATGCAAAATAAAAAAGTAGACGAGTTTGTCCTTATAAGCGTACCGAAAGAGGTGCTTGAAGACGCGGGCATCGTAGACGGCAGCGTATTGCAGATTTACGCGGACGGAAACAGACTTGTAATCGAGCGACTGACGGATACCGGGGAAGTCGTATGCGACGGCGATTGCGATAACTGTCCCGTAAACGAAACCGAATGCGACGGGAACTGCGAAGAATGCCCATGTTATAAAAATTGCGAGGAGGAAGAAAAGTGAAAACGTTCAGAATACTCGGCAAGCGCGGAAGAATTACCGTGCCGTATGAAATCAGGTGTAAAGTAGGCTTTAATCAAAACGACGTGTTGTCGTTCGAAGAAAGTAAGGACGGCAGATCGGTAATCATAAAACGCGAGATTATCTGCGACTGTAACGGCGAGAAAAGCAAAGAAAGAAAAGACCGCGGCGACGAAATCACGCTCTATGATTTTTTGAACGGCTTATCGCCCGAGCAACAGCGCGCCGCGCTTATTCATTTATCGGTAAAGTGGGCGCAGAGTCAAGCGGGAGGAAAGACGTATGAGCAAAGTTGAGCCGACGTATCGGTGGTCGAGAGCGGAAGCGGAGGCAAACGGCGAAACCATATTATGGTTTGAAAGTTACCGTGTAAATTGCGCTTGCGCGAGATTTATCGAAAAGCAGATTTCTGCAAACTATGCGGATAATCGGCTGAACGAACAGGGCGTAAAGGCCGCAATAAAAAAATACGGGTTCGACCGAGTAAATCGCGTGCTTGCAAATACCGTGGATTTAGGAATGACGGACGGAAGATATTCGCAAAGCAATAAAGAATGGTCGCAAAGTTTTGCAATTCCGAAAGAAGAATGGCGATACAGTCATAATTATTCGGTAAATTCGCATCCCGGTCTTGTAAATTTATTTGTCGATCAAGCAAGAAAAGAATGGGTAAAACTGCATCTTTACGATTTTAAGAGTTGTTACGACGATCAGACCGATTACGCGGGCAAAGTGGTCGCTATCCGCCCGGATATTTTGAAAGACGAATACAAAACGCCCGCCGATCAGTTGTTTTACGCAACGGGCGGATTCGGGTGTAAATCGGATAGTCTTGGGCGAAAGATTTACGGCGTGTTACTCAAAGACGGCGAAGAGTGCGTGTTTTTACGCGGAGAAGTGATCGGTGCTGTGAAGTTGGAGCTTATTCCCGACTGGGCGAACGAAAAAATAGCCGAACTTACGAGCGGACAAACAAGAAAAATGGAGGATTTAAAATGAACGAAGAAAATAAGTTGCGGGTGGTAATGGTAGAACCGGGCAAACCCGCTTATGAAACGGAGATAGATAACACTCTTGAAGCCGAGCAAAAAGCAGTGGGCGGATATATCGAAGTCGTGCCGTTTGGCGACGGAAAACTGCTTATTTGCAACGAAGAAGGTAAGTTAAGCGGAATGCAAGGAAACAGACGGCTCGGTAAAGATATAATTGCCGGTCCGTTTTTCATTGTCGGCAATAACGGCGACGAATTCAGATCTCTTACGGATAAAGAAGTAAAAGAAAGTCTGAAAAGATTCGCCGAACCCGAAGATATTTCGCAAGAAGAAGTGGAAAACGCTATGTCGGCGGGCGTTATGTTTTTTGGATAAGGGGGGTGTATAGAGAAAATGAATAGGGCGGACGAGCGTATGAAAAAGAAAGTATATATCTGCGCTCCGCTCGGCGGGAATGTCAAAGAAAATTTAGAAAACGCGATTTTGTACACAAAGTATGCGTTAAAGCAAGGAGTCGCGCCCGTAACGTCTCATTTTTATGCGTTATGTCTTGACGATAGTAATCCGCAGGATCGCGCGTTGGGTATGAGCGCGGGGATGTCGCTCTTATGGTTTTGCGACGAGATGTGGGTGTTCGGAGATGAAATAACCAAAGGCATGAAAGAAGAAATAAAGTTCTGCGAAAATCTCCATATACCCGTAAAACGATTTCCGGGCGTAGAAATAAAGAAAAAAATTAAAAGGAGAGAGTCTTATGATCAAATTGAAATGTAAGAATACGCGCAAGCGGCTTTTGATAGTCGCGGCGGTAGTCCTTCTTCTGTTTGTCGTGGTAAGCGTAGCGCAGCCGAAAGTTTCGGTGTATGCGGCGCCGTCGAGCAGCGGCGGAGACGTTGCCGGCGCGGTGGAAGAAACCTGGGGCTCTGCGAAAGAGCAGATAAAACGGGTGGTGAATAACGTAATCTTTCCCGTGGTGGATATGATACTCGCAATACTGTTTTTCGTAAAACTCGGCACGGCGTATTTCGATTACAGAAAGCACGGGCAGTTCGAGTTCACCGCGCCGTGCATATTGTTTGCCTGCCTTGTGTTCACTTTGACGGCTCCGCTTTATATCTGGAAAATAATCGGATAGGAGGGCAGATATGTTCGGGTGGCTGCAGGAACTTATAGATGCCATCGTAAACGCAATCACCGGCGGGTTCAAAAGCGCGGCAAACGAGGTAACGAACTCGATATGGAACTTGATGCTGAAATGGTTGTATAACAGCGTTTACAGTGCTATAGCCGACTTTTTTACGATGATGGGCAATATGGGCGCAGAGATCTTCGACCTTGCCTGGATACAAGCGATAGTGAAACTTTTTACGCTGTTCGGGTGGGGATTATTCGTTGCCGGAGTGGTTGTTGCCGTGTTTGATCTTGCCATTGAATTCCAAAGCGGAAGGGCAAACGTAAAGAACACAATGCTGAACATTCTGAAAGGTTTCTTCGCTTGTTCGCTTATAGGGATAGTGCCGATAGAACTGTATAAATTCTGCATATCGCTTCAGAACACTTTTGCCGATGAACTCGCAAGAATTTTTTCGTGGGGAAGCGGAATCGATTTCGTCACGCGCGCAGGCATTATTCTCGGCAATGCGTTTTCGCCGGTGATGATCAATAACAATATATTGCTTAACACATTGCTTTTAATAGCGTTCGCGTATTGTATAATTAAGGTTTTCTTTCAGAATATCAAGCGCGGGGGAATACTTCTCGTGCAGATGTCGGTAGGATCGTTATATATGTTTTCCGTGCCGCGCGGCTATTCGGACGGGTTTACGCAATGGATGAAACAAGTTGCCGCGCTGTGTCTGACGGCGTTTATGCAGACGACGTTATTGTTTGCGGGACTGATGACGTTTTCGTTGAATATGCTGTTGGGGCTTGGAATAATGCTTGCGGCAAGCGAAGTGCCGAGAATCGCTCAACAGTTCGGACTCGACAGTTCGACGAAGTTCAATATGATGAACGCGGTTCACGCGACGACAACGGCTATAAACTTAACTCGCGCGATAGCAAGGAGCGGAAAATGACGAAAAATAACGAGCTCGAAAGAAAAGATATAGTAGTTGACCGAGATATGGATATTGACTGCGAAAACGCAACCGAAATAACGGCGTATTTAGAAACATGGTTCGACGTAGACAAAAAGTTCGGAACGAACACCAAAGACGATGACGACGTATGGCTGAATATGTACGCGAAGTATAATCCGTTTGACGACACTTTAAGAATCGAGTGTGAGATAGATAAGCCGAAAGGCAGCGAATATTTCGACTATACGCCGACGGAAGCGGAAGAAAAACTAATAAAAGACATGATTGCGGAAAAGATCAAGGCGGAATACGGGCAGACACCGCAGGAATTTTGTAAGGATTTTCAAGTCAATGAGCAGAAGATGGGTTGATAAAAATGAAGCAATTTAATATGCTTGCAGAGATTTACTTTCTTCTGCCTTTCGCCGCAATTTTTGTGTTAAGCGAGAGAGTGATGACATCGTAAAATGCTTGATAACGGTGTTATAGCCTTACTTTTATAAAATTAACGGAGAGAAGATATGAAATATTTATATCCTAAAAACTTAAAATCCAAAGCAAATTTATGGCTGTGGAGTATGAAAGATTTTGCTATTCTTTGCATTGCGGCGCTTGTGTCGGTTCTTGCCTTGGTAGAACTCAAAATCTATACTCCCGCAGTCGTAACTTTGTGCTATGGATTTTTAACTATTCGTAAGGACGACGCGACTGTTTTGTATTATATCAAATACGCTGTTCGCTACTTTATAACCGATCAACAAACGTATAAGTGGAAGGAATAAAGGTCAAAACGTATATAACGGCGTGAAAGGCGAAACCGCTTGACTTTAGGCGTTAAAAACGATAGAATATAAGGGAAGGAGGGTAATCCGATGACTGAAACTTTAAGTAAGAAAAAACTCGATGAAGAGCGGGAACGTAGTTATGAACACGGCTTGCCCGAATATTTACAAAACGATCTCGACGCATATAAAGACGGACTGAAGAACGGTTCAACGATTATGGACTGTTTATGGGGCGAGTTATATGGCAGTATCAACATTGCGGAAATAAACGAAGGCTCGATCACCCATGAACATGCGGATTATTTAAGAAAGAAATATCTTTTCGGGAGTGGTGGACGATGATAGATTTTACAAATTGCAAGCGAATTATAAGTAGAGCGTATAACGGCGCGAATGGCAAGAAAATCGCAGTGGAATATAACGGTGAAGATTATATGCTGAAATTTCCGCCGTCCGGGCAGGATAAACCTACAGAACTTTCGTATACTAATAGTTGTATAAGCGAATATCTCGGCAGTTCAATTTTTAATCTTATCGGAATCGAAGCTCAAAAAACCTTGCTTGGAACGTATAGAGTCGGGGAAAAGTTGAAAATTGTATGCGCGTGTAAAGATTTTACGGCGGACAACATAAGATTATACGACTTTTGTTCGATTAAAAACACGGTAATAGACTCCGAACACGGCGGAACCGGAACTGAACTCGAAGATATTACGGAAACGATGGAAAAACAGCAGTTCGTCGATCCGGTAGAATTGACGGAGCATTTTTGGAATGTTTTTGTAGTAGATGCGTTGCTTGGAAATTTTGACAGGCATAACGGGAATTGGGGCTTTATAGTTAATTCTGAAACAGGCAAAGCGAGAATTGCGCCGATTTATGATTGCGGTAGTTGTCTGCTTCCGCAAGCGGATGACAACGTCATGAAAGCGGTGCTTTCGAGCGAAGAAGAATTGGATAAAAGAATATTCAGATTTCCGACGTCGGCAATCCAGGAGAATAAAAGAAAAATCAATTATTACGATTTTATGACGAGCGCAAAAAATGATGATTGCAATGCAGCGATAGCGAGAATATATCCTCAAATAGATATGGAAGAAATCAAAGATTTTATATATAAAACGGAAGGTATCGATGAATTACAAAAGGATTTTTATGCGTATTATATAGGCGCAAGGTATGATAAAATACTCACTCCCGCTTACGATATCATAATAGAGCAACGAAATCGCTTAACAATTAAATAAAAGAACGGAATAAATATAAAATGCATCGCTTCGGCGGTGCTTTTTTATGGGGTAAAATATGACAATAAAGCAGAAAAAGAAAAATGTAACGGCGGTGCAGACGCTTATAGGAATAAAAGGTTTCACCGAATACGGACTTTCCAATACGGGCGGCGAATTGTTGTTTTTCGTTATTTCGCCGACAAATATATCGGTGTTAAGTTCTGATAGCGTAGAGAGTAAGATAAGAAAACTCACTCTTGCGCTGTCTGCCGCGCCGGATATGGAAATCGTATGTGTCGATTCGGCGGAACGTTTCGACGACAATAAGGCGTATTTGCAGGAAAGGATAAACAATGAGCCGAACCCGCAGATAAAAACGCTTCTAAAAAAGGACGCGGCGTTTCTCGACGAGATTCAGGCGGAACTTACCACGGCGCGGCAATTTATATTTATCGCAAGGTACAAGGGGCTAAAATCATCGCAGGTTTTCTCGTATGCGAATACGGTAAGCAAGGTTTTGTCCGAGCAAGGGTTTGACGTCCATAGAATGAAGAAACCTATGATTAAACGACTTATAGCCCTATATTTCGACGCTTCTTTAACGGGCGAGAATATTCCCGATTATGACGGCGAGCAGTATTTCAACTTAAAGGGGAACGAATAATGTCAAAGAAAAAGATATCGCCTGAAAAGGCGGAGAAGATCGATACGAAAACGTTTTTCGATTGCGTTCTGCCGGGAATAATCAAATTCAATGTCGACCATTATATCGTCGGCGACAGTTACAGGTGCGCATGGGCGGTGAGAGAATATCCGCCGCTTACCGAACAGCAAGCTATTTTTGCAAGAATAGCGGATAAAAACGGAGTAACCTTGCGAATATATCATCGACTTGTGGAAGTGGCGGAGCAAAGAAAAATCATTCAGAACGCCACGAGAAAAAACAAGATGAAATCCACCGCGAACGATATGACGGACAGCGTGGAAGCCGAAGGCAATTTGCAGGACGTTATAGACCTTTTGGCGGGTTTAAGAAAGAGCCGCGAGTGCTTACTGCATTGCGCCGTGTTTATCGAATTGAAGGCGAAATCGCTCGAAAGTTTACGCGAACTTCAAAACGAAACGCTTATGGAACTTACAAGAGCGAAGATTACGGTGGACAGGCTTACGCTGAGGCAAAAAGAAGGTTTTTTATCTGTTCTGCCTTTCGGCGCAAATCAGTTCGGAACGCTATACGAGCGCGTACTACCCGCAAGTTCGGCGGCGAATTTCTATCCGTTCGCTTTTTCGGGTAAGACCGATGCTAACGGCTTTTATATCGGGAAAGATAAATACGGCACGAACGTAATCGTCGATCTCGATCGCCGGGCAGAAGATAAAACGACGAGCAACGTTTTAATTCTCGGTAACAGCGGACAGGGCAAAAGTTATCTGATGAAACTTCTGCTCACGAATATCCGCGAATCGGGCAAGAAAGTAATTTGCCTCGATCCCGAAAGCGAGTACGAAGAATTGTGCAAGAATCTCGGCGGGTGCTATATCGATTTTTTATCGGGAGAGTATAAGATAAATCCGTTAGAGCCGAAAGCGTGGACGGAAACAACGGGCGAAACAAGCGGAAAAGAAGAAAGTACGGAAAATTGTCCCGAAGCGTTCAAAAAGGTAACGCGCCTGTCACAGCATATAGCGTTCTTAAAAGATTTCTTCAAGGCGTATAAAGATTTCGACGACACTCAAATCGATACGATAGAAATTCTTTTAACGAAACTATATGATAAGTTCGGCATTACGGATGAAACGGATTATATGCAAAAAACAGCGAAAGATTATCCCACGATGTCGGATTTTTACGCGCTTTGCGAAGAAGAATACCATTCATACGACAAGGAAAAGAAATATCTGTATTCGGAAGAAACGTTGCAAGAGGTGTGCCTCGGGATTCACTCTATGTGCGTCGGCGCGGAAAGCAAATATTTCGACGGGCATACGAATATAACTTCGGACGATTTTCTGTGTTTCGGCGTAAAAGGGCTATTAGAATCAAACCGCAGACTTAAGGACGCAATGCTGTTCAATATTCTTTCGTATATGTCGAACAAACTGCTCGGCGAAGGTAATACGGCGGCGAGCATAGACGAACTGTATTTGTTTTTAACGAATATGACGGCGATAGAGTATATCCGAAACGCGATGAAGCGAGTAAGAAAAAAGGACTCGTCGGTAATACTTGCGAGTCAGAATATAGAGGACTTCCTTCTGCCTTCGATCCGCGAATTTACGAAACCGCTGTTTTCTATCCCGACGCATCAATTTTTGTTCAATGCAGGACAGGTCAATCCGAAAGAGTATATGGACGCGTTGCAAGTTGAGCCGAGCGAGTTCGAACTTATCCGATATCCCGAACGCGGAACGTGCTTGTATCGTTGCGGAAACGAGAGATACTTGCTCGAAGTGATTGCGCCCGAATATAAGGCGGAACTGTTCGGCAAAGGGGGCGGTCGATGATGGCTGTGCCTATCATACCGATACTCAAAAAGGTCGGCGCGGCGGTGCTGTCGAACAAGAAAGGCAGAAAAACGGTTCTGTATATTATACTCACCGTAACGATAATCGTAATGTTGCCCGCGATAGCGGTGATGGGTATCTTCTCGAACGATGTGAGCATCGATACGAGCGAAATAGAAGGCATAATACAGGAAAGAGAAAAAATCGAGGCGGAACGGCACGCCGAGATAGCGCGGATAATGACGGACGCGGGATATAGCGAAATAAAAATACGGGAAGCGCAGGCGATATATTCGTTTGCGCTTTTTGATATTGCGGGCAACGATTTAGCGCAAAAACTTTCCGATTGCTTTTCGGCTGAAACGGACGAAGAACTTGTTGAAAAGATAAACACCGCGTTCGGAACAAATTTTGCGTATGAAGAAATCGTCGCCGTGTTAGAAAGCGTAAGGCAGGAATACGGATAGCGCGATGTATCACTCACAAAGACGCTGCGTGTGAACGCGGCTGTTTTAATAAAAAAATAAAAACAAAAAGGAGAAACAAAATGGAAAACGAAAACAAAAACTTTGTAGCAGAAGAACAGAAAACCGCGGAAGCGCCGCGCGAAATTGACGGCGTTACCGATTATCGCTCGTATGTGCGTGATACGGTTGAAAGACAAATCGCCAAATACGAAAAAACAAAACTCGAAACTTGTTCGCCGCAGGAAATATTCAACGACGCGTTTGAATGCAACGCGTATGTTATGATTGCGGAAGCGCTTCTTGACGACAACGTTGAGGATGAGGTGTACGAAGCATTGGCTAACGAAGGCGACGATATTCTCGATAATTTATATTCTGAATACGTTGATACTCCCGACACGAGCATCAGAAGCAACGAAGATACTCTTGCGTTCTTAAGAGAGTATTGTCAGTCTGAATATCCCGAAATTATGAACAGCCATTCAAACGATTTAACGATGTGAGTCGATCGGGAGGAACGCAAGTGAAAAACAATGCCGTTTTACAGAGCAAAGAAACAGAATTAAAGGCAAAGTTGTATGACGCCGTCGAACGTTGGTACGATTCGCTCGATAATCTCGCTAAAAAATTACAGGATGATATTTCGGGCGAAAAGCCTTTCGAACAGAACGAGGGCGACAGAACCGGACTGTGTTTTGTCTTGGACTATATGGACGATTTAAAGAAAGAGATTAAGCAACTGCATAATAATATCAAAACCATAAAACCGACAGAGAAATTGAAATTAAACGCAATGATGTGGCGCAAACCGGAAACGCTGGAACCGCTGTCATATAAAGTGTCGGAAGTGATAGTGGTGTCCGATGCGGAATTCAGAGACGTTATGAAAAATTCGCTGGAAGATAGAGAGTATCTGTCGGGCAGACACGGCGAGGACACTTGCGTTTTACTCTTAAGTAACGGCGGTGACGACGGAATTCTCGTGGATACGGAAGGGTGTAATTATCCGCGATACGCAACGTTTATACCGAAAGCAAAAATAATCGCAAACGAATTTATACAACGGGTTACCGAAGAACAGGATTCGGATGACGACGAGAAAAACAGGGAGAAACGTAAACGCGGGGAAGAAATAAAGGACGAAAACAGCGATGAAAAGCAGAAGGCTACAGATATACTCACGGCGGAAGATCTTGCGGAACAGGCGGAATATGCGGCGAACGCGCCGAAATGTTGTTCGGAAAAGGAGCGCGCGTTAAATATGCTCGGAATGCTCGGCTCGAATATAGCCGACGAAGATATCTATCACGACGAGGACGAACACGACGAAATAACGGAAAAGGGGCATTCGCTTGAAATGAATATGCAGTAAAAGCCGTTTCCTATTTGGTTGCAGGAATAAGCGAAGGGGTTGCAGTCGCGCCCCTTCGCGGTTCACGGCGGACGGCAACGCCGACCGCATAAGGAATTTTGAGAAAAACGGGCAAGGGGTTGCAAAATAAGACAAATTCAAAGGAAAGAGTCGGGTATTACAAAATACAGCGGAGCAAAAAGAAAAAGCAAGGCGTTGCAAAGTGCAAAGGAGGAAAAACTATGTCCGAGCCGAAAGATAAAAGGAAATTCGCGCTGTGGGTACGCGAAGGAACGATGGAAAAAATAGAGAAATTATACCGCTCGGAAAACGTAAAAAGCCGCTCGGAATTTATAGAGAAAGCAATCAATTTCTATTGCGGCTATCTTACGGCAAGCGACGGGAAAGAATACTTTCCGCAAGTTATCGTTGCTACCTTGCAAGGCTCGCTCGGCGCGTTTGAAAACCGCATGGCAAGCCTGCTGTTCAAAATGGCGGTGGAACTTTCAATGTCGCTCCACGTTACGGCGGCGAACAGCGAGATCGATGAAGAAACGCTTGTAAAACTTCGCGGGCTTTGCGTGGACGAAGTAAAGCGTATTCGAGGCACGGTATCGTTTGACGAAGCGTATAAATTTCAGAAAGGGTAATGGCAAGGCTAATCGTAAAGTGGCGGTATATCAAGCCCGGCGCACCAAAGCAAAGCGAGCATTACGTTAACTATATCGCAACGCGCGAAGGCGTGGAAATCGAGGGTGAAAAGTGGAAAGACGAACCCGCCACGAAAGAACAGGAAAAGTTAGTTAATCGGCTTATAGCCGACTTTCCCGATTGTAAAGACAGTTTCGAATATCAGGATTTTTTATCTGCAAAAACGAAATATACGGCAACGACGTTTATTGATAAAGCGATAGAAGAGAACGTTGACAGGATAGGCAAGAAAGAAAACTATATCGGATATATAGCGATGCGCCCGCGCGTTGAAAAGTCGGGCGCACACGGGTTGTTCTCTTATTTTGATGAACCAATAAAACTATCCAAAGTGGCGAAAGAAGTCGGCAACCACGACGGTGTTGTGTGGACGACGGTAATTTCGTTAAAACGTGAAGATGCAACGAAACTCGGCTATGATAATCTGTCGGCTTGGAAAACGCTTTTGCGGGCGAAGTCGCAGGACCTTGCAAACGCTATGGGAATACCTATAACGGACATGAAATGGTATGCGGCGTATCATAACGAGAGCGGACATCCGCACGTTCATCTCGTTTCGTATTCGACGGGCAAAGAACCGTATATGACGAGGCAAGGCCTTGAAAAGTTAAAAGCCGCTTACGCGCATGAGATATTCAAGAACGACTTATACGAAATTTACGAAAAGCAGACGGAATACCGTAACGAATTGCGAGCCGAGAGTAAAGAGAAAATAGCGGAGGTCATACGCAATATAAACGGCAAGAAATACGAAAACGAAACGCTCGAACTAATGCTTAAAACGCTTGCCGAAAAACTGCAAAAATATAAAGGCAAGAAGGTTTACGGGTATTTGTCGAAAGAGATCAAAAACCTTGTTAACGGTGTTATAGGCGAACTTATGCGGAATAGCGACCTGCAAAAACTTTACGAATTATGGTACGAACAACGTGAAAACGTATTGAAAACGTATCGGGATAAAATGCCCGAAAGATTGCCGCTTTCCTCAAACGAAGAATTCAAATCGGTGCGTAACGCGGTGATTGCCGAAGCGTTAAATTTGTCGTTTTCGGAAATATCGACGGTAGACGAAACACAAAACGAGCCAACGGATAAAGAAATAGAAAAAAGTGAGAAGAAACCGCGAAAGGACTACAAAACGGCGTGGCAGTTTTACGATTGGGCAAAGGCTTGCATGGATAAAAACGGCGAAAATTACAATCACGAATTTGCGGTGAAATTATTTACTGAAGCGGCGAACGGCGGCATTACCGTGGCGAAATACAAACTCGGCAAAATGTTCTTAAGCGGCGACGGCGTGGAAAAGGATATACCGAAAGCGGTTGAATGGTTGAAACAGGCGGCTTTGGAAGAAAACGGGTTCGCAGAATATGCGCTCGGCAGGCTATATCTAAAAGGCGAAGCGGTAGAAAAAGATGCGATTACGGCAGAAAAATATCTGTTAAAATCCGCAAGTCGCGGAAATAAATACGCGGCATATTTGCTCGGAAAAGAGTATTTATGCGGAGAAAATTTCGATAAAAATACTCAAAAGGCTGTCGGGTATCTTGAACTTGCGGCGGAAAAGAACTTTGAGCCTGCGGAGTACGTTCTCGGTAAACTTTATCTGCAAGGTGAAGAGATCGGGAAGAATGCCGCAAACGCTGAAGAATATCTGTTGAAAGCGGCGGAACATGGTAATAAGTACGCGGAATATATTCTCGGTAAAGAATACTTGCGCGGAGAAAACTTTCCGAAAGACGTTCAAAAGGCAATCGATTATCTTAAACGCGCGGCGGGAAAGGGCTTGAATTTTGCTGAATATGAACTCGGTAAAATATATCTTTTCGGTAACGATGCTCCGAAAGATACAGAAACAGCGTTAGCGTATCTGAAGTCCGCGGCGGCAAACGGAAACGAATACGCTCAAGCGTTGCTTACACAAAGAGAATTGTTCCAAAAACAGAGCATAAATCCTGCTATAGGTCGATTATTCGCATATTTAGTTAAAGCATTGCAAGAAAAAACGGAAGCGGAATTCGACGCTAAAATAGCAAGAACGGACAGAAAACTTCGCCGTAAAATAGCGGAGAAGAAGCAGGCGCAAGGACTGAAATTAGAATAGGAGGAATAGCCGAAAATGGCACAGTTTGTATATTTCACGCCGCAGGAAAAAGAAACGGCGAGAAACGCGGATATAGCGGAAATGTTAGAACGGCAAGGCGAACGGTTAAAGCGCAGCGGTTCGGAATACGAGTGGGGCGAAGGCAGCGAAAGAGTAACCATACGCGGCAATCTTTGGTATCATCAGTACGAGCAGAAAGGCGGTAACGCCGTGTCGTTCGTGCAGAAATTTATGGATAAAACCTATGTGGAGGCGATGAAATTCATTCTCGGCGACGGTGCGGGAGAGATTAAACAAGTTGAGCCGAAACAGGCAAAGCCAAAAGAGAAAAGAGAATTCGAGCCGCCCGAACTCAGCAAAGATCCGAGAAAAGCCTATGCGTATCTGAACGTTCGGCGCGGAATACCGAAAGACGTTCTCGTACCGTTTTTCAAAAAGAAACTCATAGGCGAAACAAAGAAGTATGCAAACGTTGCGTTTATGGGTTACGATACGGACGGCAATCTGAAACACGTTAATTTACGCACGACCTATTTGAATGCAACGTTCAAAGGCAACGCTTCCGGCAGTACGCCCGAATACTCGTTCCATTACACGGGAACAAGCGAAAAACTGTATTTATTCGAAGCCCCCATAGATATGCTATCGTTTATTGCCATGAAAGGCGACGGCTGGCAAGACCATAGTTACGCGGCTTGTTGCGGCGTTGGCGATAAGGTGCTGTTTCAGATGCTGAAAGACAATCCGAATATAAAGAAAGTGTTTTTGTGCTTGGATAACGACTGGGCGGGGCGAGTCGCGGAATACAGAATCGCGGAAAAACTGAAAGAAAACGGTGTTGAGTTCAATATAAAAATACCGAAAGGTAAGGACTGGAACGAAGACCTTTTGACGGCGAAAGAACAAGCAATACTACGAAATACGGAGGTGAAAGAATGTCGGGAATTACGATACTCATAATAGCGGCAGCGGCGATGGCGTGTACGCTCGGTGGGGTGTCGCTTCTGGCGCACGTCTATACGCTGAACAATATCAAAAGCAAAACTGTAGGCGACGGACAGCACGGCTCCGCGCGGTGGGCAACGAGAGGCGAGATAAAGAAGGTCTACAAACACATTCCGTTTACGCCGGACAAGTGGCGCGAACAAGCGCGAAACGGCGAAAAACCGACCTATAGGCTCACTAATCGAAGAAAAACAACCGAAGAAGAACTGCCGCAAGGGATAATCGTCGGGTGCAAAGGCGGGAAGAAAAAGACAACGGCTATGGTGGATACGGGCGACGTCCACGCGCTTATGATCGGCGCGGCGGGCGTGGGCAAAACGGCGTATTGGTTGTACCCGTGCATCGAGTACGCCTGTGCGAGCGGAATGTCGTTTTTGTCTACCGATACCAAGGGTGACGTTATGCGAAACTACGGCGGCGTTGCGAAAGAATACGGGTATAACGTGTCCGTAATAGACTTGCGCAATCCGACGAAATCCAACGGCAACAATCTGCTGAATCTCGTAAATAAGTATATGGACTTATATAAGGAACACCCGAACCAACTTGCATACAAAGCCAAAGCCGAGAAGTATGCGAAAATCATATCCAAAACGATAATTCTTTCGGGTGCTGAATCGGCATCGTTCGGGCAAAACGCGTACTTTTACGACGCGGCGGAAGGCATACTCACGGCAACGATACTGCTCGTGGCGGAATTTTGCGAACCGCAGAAAAGGCATATCGTGTCGGTATTCAAGATTATACAGGAACTGCTTGCGCCGTCGGAGAAACGCAATAAGAATCAGTTTCAGGAACTGATGGCGTTACTTCCGAACGACCACAAGGCAAAATGGTTTGCGGGTGCGGCGTTGAACGCGTCCGATCAATCGATGGCAAGCGTTATGTCGACGGCATTGTCGCGTCTTAACGCATTTCTCGATTCCGAACTCGAGCAAATACTTTGTTTCGATACCGAAATAGACGCGGAAAAATTTTGCTCGGAAAAGTCTGCAATCTTTATCATAATGCCCGAAGAAGCCCCGACGACGTTCTTTATGATTTCGCTTATCATTCAGCAGTTATACCGCGAGATATTAGCGGTAGCCGACGAAGAGGGCGGCAAACTCAAAAATCGTTGCATTTTCTTTTGCGATGAGTTCGGAACGTTGCCGAAGATACAGGACGCGGAAATGATATTTTCGGCATCGCGTTCGCGTAGACTTCAAATCGTGCCTATAATTCAAAGTTTTTCGCAACTCGATAAAAACTACGGCAAGGAAGGCGAAGAGATTATTGTGGATAATACGCAACTGACTATATTCGGCGGGTTCGCGCCGAACAGCCCGTCCGCGGAAGTTTTATCCAAAGCTCTCGGTACGAGAACGGTGCTTACGGGTTCGGTAAATAAAAGGAAGAACGATCCGTCCGAGTCGTTGCAAATGACGGAACGCCCGCTTATGAGCGCGGATGAATTAAAGGCAATGCCGAAAGGACAATTCGTGGTAATGAAAACGGGCGCGCACCCGATGAAAGTGAGATTAAAATTGTTTTTTGATTGGGGAATATCTTTCGGAGAGCCGTATACCGTAAAGGAGAACGCGAACCGCAAAGTGGAATATGCCGAGAAGAAAGAACTTGTAGAGAAAATCGTGGAGAAATATTGTCCCGATCTGAAAGACGAAACGGAAGAAAAAGCAAAATCTCGCGGCGGTATAGGCGGGCAATCGCAGGTGGAAAGCAGACGGCATTTCGAACCCGAACGAAGAACAGACAAACCGTTTTTGAGAACCTCGTCCGTAAAGCGGCAGTTACCGTTGCCGCCGAGCTTAACGGAAGAAGAAAGGGGTGAGAATGAGCCGACTTGATTTTTTATATTCGAGCGACGTTTCGTTAAAAGCCGTCGCCGTCTTTTTATATCTGCTCGACCACGCGAACAAGCAAGGCGAGTGTTGGCCTGCGATCCCGACGATAGCGGAAGATTTGAAAATTTCCGAATCTACGGTTCGGCGGGCGGTGAAAGAACTTAAAAAGGCAGGGCTTCTGACGACCGAGCAACGCTATCGACCGAACGGGGGTAAGAGCAGTTTGTGTTACAAAATTAAAAGCGGCGTTCCGCCGTAACGACGACTATTCCGAAAGATACGGGATAGTTTTTTTATGCTAAAAATTAAAAGAAAAAGGAGAAAGAAATGAAAATTAAAAAGTGGTTTCTATTCAGTTTCGTAATTCTTGCGTTGACGTTCGGTGTGTTCGGCTTTACGAGTATGGGGAACGTCAAAACGGTTAAAGCCGAAACTTACAGAACATCGAAATTCCTGACCAAAGGCACGACTTCGGTAGACGGCGCAACGCCTACGAGCGGTTGTCCGGATAATTTCAAAGTGTATATGTGCGGGGCATATACGGACGATAAAACTTCGGAAATTTACAGAAGCGCGATTATCGATTGGACGTATTACAAAATTACGGTGGAAGTCAAAAACGTGAGCAATCACATTGCGTTCTCAATGACGAGAAACGGTTATACGATATACAAAAAATCTTTGTCGGGTAACGGAAACATTACGTTATATTCAGACTCGCTTACCGACGGCGAATACGCGTTCGAATATACCTGTAACTACAAAAGCGGGTTTTTAGGACTGGTAACGACGAACTATTCATATAAGTTCGGGTTCGAAGTAGATAAAACCGCGCCCGTAAATTCGCTGAAAGCGGGAGGTAGTTATATTTCGAGCGGAAGTTATACGAATAAACAAGTTATGTATTCTGCAAGCGATAAGAATTTCAGCAAGATAAGGTATTATCGCCCGGGTGTGAGCAGCTACACGACGTCGTATTCGACAAACTACACGATTCCGAATACTGAAGCGTGCAACGGTTGGTGGTATTTTTACGCAACCGATATACTCGGCGCTTCGAGCGATACCGTTTCGGTGTGTTACGACACGATTGCGCCCGTCGGAAAGGTAACCGATTCAAGCGGCGCTGTAATCAAAAACGGCGGCTATGCAAACAAGGCTATATCTTATACCGCGACTGATGCGCAAGGCGTAAATAGTTATCAGGTTAAAAAACCGAATTCTTCGACTTGGACTACGTATACAGCGGGAACAAAACTGTCGGGAACGGGCAAATATGTGTTCCGCAGTACGGACAAAGCGGGAAACGTGTCCGAAGAATACTCGGTGTATTACGACGCGGTATCGCCCACGGGAACGTTATACGGCGGAACTTCGATAAAACAAGACGGCGATTATACGAACGCCGCGTATATAAAATACGTTGCGGCGGACGCTCAATCGGGAATCGACGCTTGTTACGTCAAAATGCCGAATTCATCGTACTATACGAATTACGCGTCGGGAACTCAACTCGCAACCGAAGGCAGATATTATTTTTACTCGGTAGATAAAAGCGGTAACAAATCGACCACGGTGTCGATCGTGCTGGATAAAACGAAACCCATAGGAATGGTTTCAACAGTCGGCGGAACGAGTATAAAAAACGGCAGTCACACGAATACTTCGTGGATAGCGTACACCGCGACGGAAGCGTTCGGCGTTGCTTCGAGTTACGTTAAAAAGCCCGGCAGTTCGTCTTTCGTGGCGTATACTTTAAGCTCGCAGTTATCCGATGAAGGCGAATATGCTTTTTATTGTATCGATAAAGCAGGAAATCGCTCCGAAAATTATACCGTTACGATAAACAGACAGATGCCTACAGGCGAAATCCGTGTGGACGGAAAAGCGTTCGGCGGGCTGTACACCAACGGGGAAAATATAAGTTTCGTTTGTTCGGCGGCGAAATGTTACGTTATGTTGCCCGACAGCAGTACCTTCACCGATTATATTTCGGGAACGGAATATTACAAGCCGGGAAGATATAACTTTTACGGTAAAACGGAAGCAGGAACTGCAAGTTATATTTACTCAATCGCCATAGACAGAACAAACAAGCCTTTAACTATCAAAAGCGCGGTAGACGGAAAGACGGACGGCGATATCACGATAGAGTGGGTGGACGGAGATTTGAGTAAATTCGCGCCCGTAAAAACGGTAACGGTGAACGGAAAACCTTATGCTAAAGGCGATATTATATTTACTATCGACACGGGCAAATATCTCGTTGAATCCATCGATGCGGCGGGCAATAAATGGTCTGCCGAATTTGTTTCGACCAAGCGCAATATTTTAACCGAAACTTTGATAAAAGAGTATTTCGAAACGTTCGATAAAAACGGCGAAATATATAGTTTATCGACCTATAGCGCGGCTTTTGAGTTTGCAGTAAGGCGTGAAAAGTCGTTCGTGAGAACGGGCGTATGGAACGGAACAACGTGGGATACGGGCATAGCGATGGACTTGAAAGACAGCGTAAACGCGAAAAACGGCGAATATTTCATTTACAAGAAATCGGGTAGCGAAAACGAAGAAGTCGCGTATTTTACTCAGGAACGCTTGAACGAAGTAATCGCCGAATACGCCGCAGTCGGCATAAATTCTTTCTATTATTGGGAGAAAGAACCCGCAACGCCCGCTGAAGGTGAAACAATTTATGTCTTACCCGAAACGAGAAATATAATTGCGGATAAAATCGATATCGGTGAAAACGTGCATTGCCTTGTATACGGCGAAGAATTTATAGGCAATGTTTTCGATCTTGAGGGCGAACATGTTCTGACGATTTGCGACGAGTGGGGTAATACTTGCGATTACAACGTTACGGTTATAAGGCGTGCTCCCGATATTTTATACGCGGTAAACGACGGCGATACGAATACCGCCGAACTCGACAGAGTATATCGTTTTAACGATAAGTTGACGGTTGCGGTAGACGACGCCTACGATTTGAATGCAATGTTCATGGTGTATGACGAAAACGAGAATATACTCGGTAAGTTCTCGTTCGGCGAAACGTTTGAACTTACGGACAGCGGGAGATTTTTTGTAAAGGCAGTCAATCGTTTCGGTTGGACGGAGCCGTTTTCCGTCATTATATCTCGCAATGCGCCCGTAATTAAAGCGGACAAAAACGCAGAAGATAAAAGACTTGATATTTCGATCGGCGAAAGCGAAGATGAACTCGGTTCGATTCAGTCGATAGAGATGTATAAGTCGATCGACGAGCAGGAAACATGGGTTCAACTCGATAAAGACGATTACGGCGTGATTATAGAGGCGGGAACGTATTTCTTCTCTTTCAGAACGAGCGGCGTGTATAAGATTATCCTGACCGACGAATTCAGAACGGGCGATGCCGCCGTAATCGAAATTATCGAGTATAGTCAGCCGACGATTGACGCGATATTAAACGGTGTAGAAAACGGCGGATACACTAACGGAGCGGTGTCCGTTGAATGGACGGACGAAGTTACCGTTACGGCAACAAAGGACGGGAAAACTATCGAATACAACAGCGGCGTCGAGTTAAAAAATGACGGCGAATACGTCATCGTTTTTGAAAACTTCGACGGTAAAAAGTTGGTCTATAAGTTCGTTATCGACACAATCGCACCCGAATTGACCGTTTCGGGAACGACGCGTGGAAGCAAAGGAAAAGACGACGTAAGCGTTGGATTTGCTGAAAATGACATGATTGTTCAACTTTATAAAAACGGCGAACTTGCAGACGATTACGTTTCCGAAACCTTAATCACGGAAAGCGGCAAATACAAAGTCGTCGCTACGGATAAGGCGGGCAACGTGAGCGAAGTCGAGTTTGAAATAGACAAGATCGCTCCAAAACTCGTCATAACCGGAGTTGAAAACGGCGGGCAGACTTCGGGCGGAGTTATGCTTTCGGAACTCTCGGAAGAATCGACCGTAACGGTTAAACTGAACGACGAAACTATCGAGTACGAAATAGGTGCAACCTTAACGCAAGTCGGCAAATATACCGTAACCGTTACCGACGGATGCGGTAACGAAAGCGTTTATAAATTTGAAATCATAAAGGCTAAAAAGCCCGTAAACGTCGGGTTAATCATTGCTTTTGTCGTTTCAATGATGGTAGCCGTCGGCGCGGCGACTTTCCTTATTATTAAGAAAAAGCGCGAAGGTTAATAGAAGCGGCGGATAAAAATAGCCGAGAACAGCAAACGAGAGAGCCGGCAAAACGGCTCTCTCGTTAAAATTTTACTTCATTTGCCTTACAAGGGCGTAGTGTTTGTTTTATCTGATAGGTGGCAGGTGTCACGATGGCAGGAGAATGTGAACCACCCATTGTAACTATCAAAAGCAGAAAGAAAAGTGTGTTTGTTTAATATTTACTCATGAACAAATATTTTTTGATTAACAATCTGATAGAATTTTTGTTTTTTATAAGAATGTTGTCAGGTTCTATCTTTCAGCTGCTGACGGATTTTTTCCGAATTTTGCAATGTATGCGCGGTAGAAAGAAGAATATGTTTCAAACCCGACTTTTTCATATATTTCCATCGGTTTTTGACCTGACAAAAGCATATCGTGGGCGTAAACCAACCGCTTTTCAATAATATATTTTTTTGGTGAGATATTCATATTCTGCTTGAAAAAAGCTAAAAAATAGTTTTTTGAAACGAATATAGCGTCGCTTATTTCCGATATGTTGCGGATTGTAAAAAGATTTTTGTTAATATAATCGAGCGCGTTTTTAATTAAAGTTGAGTTCTGCGGCAGAGTAACGGCTTCTGAATTTTGTAGGGAAAGATTATATACAATTTCTCTTGTACAGCCAAGGAACAATTCTACAAAAACATCGCTGTCGAATAAAGAATGATACTGAATCAGTTTTTCGAAAGTGTTTTCGATAATCGTACTTGGCTTAAAAAACGAGTAAGATTTTGTGGTAAGAAAAGACAAATCCAATCTTAAATATTTGGCATCAAACAGGATGCCTACCTTTTCGAACGCCGTGTTATTATCGACAGTAAAGAAATGATAGGCATAAGGTTTAATTAAAATTAAACTCTGCGGTTCAGCCTTAAACGAATGGTTTTCTACCGAATATGTTGCACAACCGCTTTTTACATATATTAACTCATAAAGATTGTGGGAATGTTTGGCAAAACACTTATCGGATTCTTCATCATAAATTCTATGATTAAATATGTATTCAGGTGTTCTGACGGATATTAGTTCTTTCATTTGATTACCTCGACAGTATTATTATAACACAATTATGTTTGTTTGGCAATTATGTTTGCAAAAAATATTTTTATAAAAATAGTCAACTTGTCGTTTATACAGTACTTTTTGCAAACACAACGATACTTTTTGCTATTTACATTTGCGTAAAACAATGTTATAATTAATATGACGATTGAAATTGGGTGCGTATCGGCTAAATGTGTTGAATTTTCCCAATAAAGGATAGGTCCCGTATTATATTGTGAAAGACATTTTTTTGTAATATGTTCGTTACAATTAAAAAATGTATTTTGCTTACTATAAATTATAAATAAGGAAATAAAGGAGTTTTTGCTATGATAAAAATAGGTGTTGTAAGTTTGGATGTTTCTCATCCTTTAGGTTTTGCCGAAGAAATGGAAAAGTATTGTATGGATATGAAGTATGAATATCTGTGCAATAAAAGTTTCAGGGGAGAAGATGAAGCGAGTTGGTTTGTTAAACGGTTTGGCTTAAAAGGCGAAGTTAACGAAATTGAAGAAATGGTAGATAAAGTCGATGTAGGCTTCATTCAATCATGCAATTGGGAAAAACATTTAGATCAGGCGCTTCCGTTTATTAAAGCAGGCAAGCCTGTATTTATAGATAAACCTATTGTCGGAAACGTAAAAGATGCTGCTCGCCTTAAAGAACTTGTTAAAAACGGAGCAAAAATAATAGGTTCTTCATCTGCTCGTTATGCCGATGAAATACAGGCTTTCTTGAAAAAACCTGTTAGCGAAAGAGGTGAAATTTTATCTATTTTCGGAACGTGTGGGGTTGACGAGTTTAACTATTCGATTCATATTGCGGAAATTCTTTCCGAACTTGCCGGGGCGAACGCCGTTGAAATGCAGTTTTTAGGCGAGAGCAAAACGGTAGACGGAAAGAAAACTGAAAGCTATTCGATAAAATATGAGAACGGTGTTTTGGCAAGTTATCAGACTTGTATCGGAGCGTGGAGACCTTTCCATCTGACCGTGATGACGACCACCGGAAGTTATCAGATAGTAATCGACAGCAGTAAGATTTATGCAAGTTTACTTAGAGAAATTTATAAAAATTTAACGGGTAAAGCAAATAAAATTAAAGACGTAGATACTTTGATAAATAGTTGTTTGATAATGATGTGCGGTAAAAAATCGAGAGATGAATTAAACGGCTCAAAAGTAAAAATCGAGCAACTTACGGATAACGACGGATTTGACGGTTATGTTTTTGAAAAGACTTACGGTGCGAATTCGAGCAAAATGTATAAAGATTGATTTAAGGAGATAAACAAAAGTGGAAAAAATAGTTGTTTTGGTAAACAAGGAATTCAGAGGTAGAGTTTTCGGCGAAAAGTATTATGAAAAAATGAGAACTTTCGGCGAAGTAAAAGTGTATGACAAAGACGATTTTTCAGATTTTGATTACGTTTTGGATTTTGTTAAGGGAGCAACTATTATCGTTACTTCTTGGGATTCTCCTAAAATAGACAAACAAATATTGGATTGCTGTCCCGAATTAAAAGCGGTAATTCACGGCGCGGGAAGCATTAAACCTATAATATCAGACGAGTTTATTCAGAGAAAAATCAGGATTACGAATTCGGCTGTGGCGATCGGCGAAGGCGTTGCGGAATCTGCTCTCGGGTTTGCTATTTCGGCATGTAAGGGCTTTTATCAACTTAGCAGAGATACCAAAAACGGATTATGGCAAGACAATATCAAGACGACCGTAACGGATTTTTATGATATTACGGTTGGCGTAATAAGCGGCGGATACGTCGGCAGACACATGGTGAAACTCCTTAAAAATTTTCATGTGGATATTTTGCTTTATGATCCGATTCTGACTAAGGAACAAATTGAAGAAATCGGCGCGAAAAAGGTAGAACTCAATGAGTTGCTTTCACAAAGCGACGTCGTTACGGTTCACGCTCCGGCTATTCCCCAAACCGAAAATATGCTTAACAAAAGCAATCTTCCGCTTATAAAAGACGGCGCGGTGCTTATAAATACGGCACGCGGAACAATTATAAACGAAGCCGATCTGATAGAAGAATTGAAGAAGAATAGATTTTTCGCCTGCATAGACGTAACCAATCCCGAACCGCCGGCAAAGGATAACGAATTGCGTAAACTTGACAACGTTGTTCTTACTCCGCATATAGCAGGAACTGCAACCAATGGTCTTAAAAGGGTTGCCCTTCACGTTTGCGAAGAAATCGACAGACTGCTTAAAGGCGAAAAGATGAGAACCGAAGTAAATCTTGACAATCTGTCTAAATTGGCATAAGGGATAAATAATGGAGAAGAAAACTTATGGATTCGCTATAATCGGTTGCGGCGTTATAGCCAACATACATGCAGCCGCGATAGCAAGAGTAGAAAACGCAAAACTTATCGGGGTATATGACTTTTCGTTGGAACGCGCAAAGGAATTTGCGGATAAATATGGCTGTAAAGCCTATGCGAAACAGGATGAGTTACTTGAAGATCCCGAGATTAGCGTAGTAAATATTTGTACGCCGAGCGGGTTGCATTGTAAACAAATCATTGCATGCGCAAAGGCGAAAAAGAATATTATTGTCGAAAAACCGATGGCGATAACAAAAGAACAGTTGAGCGATGTTATATTTGCCGTCGAAAAAAACAATGTTAAACTTGAAGTAATTTCTCAGTTAAGATTTACAAATGCCATACGGACGCTGAAAAGTGCAATCGATGAAGGTAAATTAGGTAAAATCTATATTGCGGATTATAAGATGAAATATTATCGTTCACCCGAATATTATGCGAGTTCCGATTGGCGCGGAACTTGGTCTATGGATGGCGGCGGCGCGTTGATGAATCAGGGTATACACGGAATTGACCTTATACAATATGTAATGGGCGGTATAAAGAGCGTGTTTGCCGATTGCAAAACGTTAGGCAGAGATATTGAGGTTGAGGATACGGCGAATGTTTGCGTCGAATACAATTCGGGCGCTGTCGGCGTTATAGAATGCACAGTACTTGCTAAGCCGGGATACGAAAGGAAGATAGAAATACACGCTGAAAAAGGTTCGGTTGTTATCACCGAAGATTCGATAACGACATGGGATGTTGAAGGTGTTGAGAAACCGGAATTGCTTGACAGCAAGATGGATGCCCGAAATGTAATATCTTTTAATGAAGATTACCATATCGAACAAATCAAAGATTTGGTCGATGCAATCGAGAATGACCGTCGTCCGTTTATCGACGTTTACGAGGGTAAGAAAGTAGTAGACGTTATATTGGCGTCGTATGAATCCGCTCAAATCGGAAAAAGAGTTTATTTATGAAAATAGTAAAGACAGCCATTACCTGCGTTAAAGAAAAATTAAAAGCTCCTTTTGGTTTCAAAGGCGGTTTTTTATCGGAGCTTTGGCAGGTTGCGGTAAAAGTCGAAACCGATCGTACTTATGGAATCGGAGTCGGCGTTCAAAGTGTTCTATGGTCTGATGCAAGTGTGTTTTCCGAGAACTCGGAACAAAGCGGAAACGAATATATGTATTCGATTTCGCAAAAAGCCGTCGATATGCTTATCGGCAGAGAAGGGAAAACGCCCATTGACCTGATTGACTGCATATACGATGAACTGCTTGTTTTTGCAAGACGCACAATACGTTCTGATTTAAGAGAAACATTTGTAAGAAATGCGCTTGTTTGCGTTGATAACGCTTTATGGCAGGCTTATGCAAGAGAGGCGAAATGCGAAAATTTCGTTGAGCTTGTGCCGCAGGAATATAGAAAGGCTTTGTGTGAAAAACACAAGATTTTGTGCAATATTCCTTTGCTTTCTTACGGCGTTGACGAAAATGGTATCAAATCTTTGCTTGACGCGGGAACGGCCTTGTTAAAGATAAAAATAGGGTTTGATAACGGCGGCGCAAAATCAAAGAGCGAAATGCTCGAATGGGATAAAAACCGTTTGGCTCAGATTCACGATATTGCAAAAAATTACACTACCAAATACACGAAAAGCGGCAATATTCTGTATTATCTCGACGCGAACGGAAGATATGACAGTGTTGAAAGAGTAAACGAACTTGTGGCTTTTGTCGAAAAAATCGGGGCGAAGGATCGAATAGTCTTATTGGAAGAACCCTTTGAAGAAGATAATAAACTCGATGTCGGAAAGATCCCGTTAAGAGTTACCGCGGACGAATCGGTTCATTCTTTGCAAGACGTTGAAGAACGTATTGAACTCGGATATTCCGCAATCGCGTTGAAGCCCATAGCAAAAACACTGAGCGAAACGCTGAAAATTCTGAATAAGGCATACGAAAAGGGGGTTACCTGTTTTTGCGCGGATCTGACCGTAAACCCGTTGCTTGTTGAATGGAATAAAAACATTGCGGCGAGAATTGCGACGTTACCTGAAATGAACGTCGGTATATTGGAAAGCAACGGAAAACAGAACTATACGAATTGGGAAGAAATGAGAAAATATTCTGCGAGTTTCGGAAAATCGTATTCAGTGGAAAATAGCGGAATTTATAGATTGGACAATGAGTTTTATAACGAAAGCGGAAATATTTTCAAACCGTCGAAGTATTACGAAAAACTATTTTAGAAATTAAAAAAAATATCTCGCGGGGTTTTGTTGTATCCGACATAACAAAAATAACGCCTTGAGAGGGAAATTTTATTTAATGATACGGAGGTATATTATGAGAAAGAAAGTAACTCTTGCATTAGTGATTTTATCACTCATTGCATGCACCGTTTTTGCAGCATCCTGCGAAAACACAGACGAATGCTCGCATTCCGGCGGAACGGCTACTTGTATACATAAAGCTGTCTGCGAAAAATGCGGCGAGGAATATGGCGAATTAGCCGACCACGTTTTCGGCGAATGGAAACACGATGACGAAAAGCATTGGAAAGAATGTACGACCGAAGGCTGTACCGCAAAGAGTGAAGAGGGTAATCATGAAGGTGGCACGGCAACGTGTGTCGAAAAAGCTACTTGTTCTTCCTGCAATGCGCAGTACGGTGAAGTTTCTGCAACTCATACTTGGGCAACCGAATGGTCGAGTGACGGAACGAAGCATTGGCATGCATGCACCGTTACCGGTTGTACTGCTAAAAACGATGAAGCTGCTTGTGCAGGCGGAGTAGCCGCTACTTGTAAAACAAAATCGGTATGCTCGACCTGTAATAAAGAATATGGCGATGTCGATGCAGACAATCACGAAAGTAATGATGAGTTTAATTACGTTTCGAATAATAACAATACGCACAAAAAGACGTATAAATGCTGCGGAGCAGTGGCTGAAGAAAGCGAGGCTTGTTCGAGTGAAACGCCAGCAACTTGCGTTGAAAGAGCGACATGCGATTACTGCAAAACGCAATTCGGCGAAGTTTCTGCAACTCATACTTGGGCAACAGAATGGTCGAGTGATGGAACGAAGCATTGGCACGAATGCACCGTTACCGGATGCACGGCTAAGAACGATGAAGCTGCTTGTGCAGGTGGAACTGCAACTTGCGCTACAAGAGCAACTTGCGACGTATGCGGTAATCAATATGGTACGTTAGCAGACCATACATACGGCGAATGGAAACACGACGCCTTAAAGCATTGGAAAGAATGCACGACCGAAGGTTGTACTGCAAAGAGTGAAGAAGGCGATCACACCGGTGGTAAGGCTACTCATACCGAACAGGCTACTTGCGATGTGTGCGGCGAAAAGTATGGCGATTTGATTCCTCATACTTATGGCGAGTGGTTGCATGATGCGGAAGGACATTGGAAAGAATGTTCGTGCGGCGTTGCGACAGACAAAACATCTCATTCGTTCGTATGGGATAAAACCGATGCGTTAAACGATTATAAGGTATGCGAATGTGGCGAAAAAGACGAATCTGCAACTTTCAGCAAAACTGTATCGGCTAAAAATCAGAAAGTTGTGGTTAGCGGAACGAATGCGTCGTTGAATCTTGACGGAATAGGCGAATATACGAGCGTTGAACTTATCAAATTCGGAAACTATGAATTGGGTAACAACATTGCGGCGCTTAGTATAAGCGATGAATTGAAAGCCGATACTCAGAAACACGGCGAACAAATCTTTACCGTAACTGTTAAAGGTGCGGATGGTGAAACTCACGAAGTTAGCGTGTCGGTATTACTTGTAACGAAAGAAATATCTACGCTTGCAGATTTCCTTGATTCATGCCGTTATTATGGAACCGATATTTACGGTTATTACGTTTTAACTAATAATATATCGTATGAAGAAGGCTTTGGTAGTAAGGCTGCGGCGGCAACCCGTGCATGGCGTGCAGATAAGAAAGGCTTTAAGGGAACATTTGACGGACAAGGACACACCATTACTTGGAAAAACGGTTATGCTCATGGCGCATTCGGTGTACTTTACGGAGCAACTATAAAAAATGTTAACTTCCATCACGCATGGTACAACGGCGATTGGGGTGGAACGGCTGTTGCGTTCAGTGCAACCGGTACGACTTTTGATAATGTTAAGATAAGTATTGCTTGCAACGCGACGACAAAAGCGGACAGCGCACCCATTATCGATGAAATGGCGGGTTGCGCATGGAAAAACTGCACAATCTCGTCTGCAAAGTCCGTTGCAATATTGATTAAAATTGCGTTGAAAGACAATATTGCTTCCACTTATGAAAATGTAACGATTACTGCAACTTATGAAAAGTTCAGTACGGACATTGAATCGTTTGATTCCATCGAACAGATCGGAGCATAATAGTTTCCGGTAAAACATAGTTTCGTTTTTACGGCTTGCTTTTAAGGGAGCCGTAAAGGCGAAAGTATATAACCATAAGAATAGAAAATTTATTTGTTTTAACCGTTTATTGCGGTTTATAAAAAACGACAGTTAAGCATCTATAAGAAAATCAAAATGTTTGAAATTAAAAGATGCGATAGTATTAAACCAAATATATAAAGAAGAATTGTTTTTTGGATTTTAACCGATATGATTGACCGAAACTTATAAAGCAAAACGAGTGGACGGTCTGATGAAATAAAAATTAAGTCCGAAAAAAGGATTTTAATTTGTGTAATAAACTTATTAAAGAAAAGCAATATGCTTTTCATTTTATATTGAATTGGAAGCGTTTGATGAAACGTATTTAACATATAGCAGGAGAATAGACTCAATGCAGAAAGATTTGGAACGATATATCGAGCTTGTTCAATCTTATGTAAAAGGTAACTATAAAAAATGCTTTCGAGAGCCGCACGGAAAATTCAAATATCCTTGCGTTGTTCCCGGTTCGTCTTATTCAGATCAGCTTTGGGATTGGGACAGTTGGTTGACTGATATTGCTTTGGCTGCCGCCGCGGAAGGCGACGATATAGCCGTATATGAGCAAGGTTGCGTGCTGAATTTCCTTTCCGCTGCCGATGAAGAAGGGCGTATTCCGATAAACATCATAGCGGACAGAGAAGGTATTTTTGATCTTAAGCCGAATACTAAGGTAAACATACACAAACCGTGTCTTGCGCAACACGCGCTATTTGTGGCAAAAAGAAGCGGAAATAATGTCGATTGGTTGCGTGAAAAATTTTCGGTACTGAAAAGATTTATCGATTGGTACGGAGAGAATTGTTTTCACGAAGAAACAGGGCTTTATTTTTGGCTGAACGATTTCGCAATCGGCGTGGATAACGATCCGTGTGTGTTTTATCGTCCTGACGGAAGTACGGCTTCGATATTTTTGAATTGCCTTATGTATGGCGAACTCGTAGCAATGACCGAATTGTGTAAACTTTCGGGCGATGTTGACGAGGAAAAATATGCAAGGAAGAGCGAAGAATTGAAACAAGCCATACAAAACGAATGTTACGACGATCGTGACGGTTTTTATTACAGTGCGGATATTCTTTTGAAGAAAGTCGATAAAGATGAATGGCTGCACAGCGGCGGACCGCGACATTGGAAATCGTTGCCTATGAGAATAGGCGTGTGGTCGGGTTTTTTAGCGATGTATTACGGTATAGCAACCGATGATCAAGCGGAAAGAATGGTAAAAGAACATTTCCGTAATGAAAAAGAATTTAACGCCGAGTACGGCGTAAGAAGTCTTTCGAAAGCGGAAACACGAATGTATGCAATCAAGAACACGGGTAATCCGTCATGTTGGATAGGTCCTGTTTGGGGAAACGCAAATTATCTTGTATGCGAGGGTTTGCTCAAATACGGGTATAAAGCGGACGCGATGACGCTTGCCGAAAAAACTGTTCGCCTGTTTGGCAAAGATATAGAAAAATGTGGCGAATTTCACGAATATTATCATCCCGACACGGGTGAAGGTATTCGGAACCAAGGTTTTCAAAGTTGGAATCTGCTAAGTTATAATATGGCAGACCTGCTTAAAAATAATAATAAATGATTTACGGAGACTCAAAATGAAGAAATTAAAATTAATATCATCGATTCTTGCCGTCGCTCTTTCTATGGGCGCGATATTTTCGTTTGTCGGATGTAAAAAACCGACAGACAACAGCGGTAATTCGGGCGTAGATACGTCTAAAACCCAACTTTACGTCAGAAACTATCAAGGCGGTTTCGGTAATAAGTGGCTTTACAACGGCAAAGATAAACTCGAAGCAAAGTATGCAGACGCAGAACTCGAACCCGGTAAAAAAGGCGTACAGGTAATGATTACCGACGTTAAAGAAACTCCCGATTCGGCTAACATTCAGAACGACGAATACGAAGTTTACTTTGTAGAAAAAGTTCAGTATCTTTACCTTGAAAAACAAGGCGTTTTAGAAGATATTACCGACATTGTTACGGGAACAAACCCGTATGACGGAAAGTCTATCGAAAGCAAACTTACCGAACAGCAAAAAGCATTTTACGGAATAGAAAAAGACGGTAAGACGAAATATTATGCGCTTCCGCACTATATGACTTCGATGGGTATTGTTTACGATATAGACTTGTTTGAAGACAGAGGTTTCTATTTTGCAGACGGATATGAGAACGAAACTTCCTTAGACGATAAATTTGTTGTTGACGAAAATAGTAAACGCAGTGCCGGTCCTGACGGTATCCCCGGAAACGAAGATGACGGTTTGCCTGCAACGTATAAAGATTTTTGGGATTTGTGCGAATACATTTCCCGAAGCGGTTACACTCCGTTGAATTGGGGCGGAACGAATGCGGCTTCGTATTACATTACGACGTTGATGGCTCAGTTGATGGCAAATTATCAGGGCAAGACGGAATATATGCGTAACTTTACCATGGACGGCGAATTGTCCGAAGTGGTAAAACTCGATTCGGACGGTAATGTCGTTATTAGCAACGGAGCGCCCGAAACCGAAAGCGTAACGCTCGATCCTGCTCAGAATAACGGTTATGAAACTTACCGTACCGCAGCATACTACTACGGACTTCAATTCGTCAGCGATTTGATGAAGAATTCCAATAAGTACGCGATTTCGGCAAACGTTTCGAGCAAAAACTACGACGCGTTCAAAGCGCAGAAAGATTATGTTGCTTCCCGTTTTGCAAGCAATATGAAACGTCAGGCAATGCTTATCGACGGAAGTTATTGGGACAGTGAAGCAACTCCGTATTTTGAGAAGAATGAAGCTCTTGGCGGCGCAAAAGAAAATTGCCGTTACGGTTGGCTTCCGTTGCCTAATGCAACAAGAGAGCAGGTCGGCAAAAATAATAACACTATGGTAAACATCGTAAATTCGCTTTGCTTCGTTAAAAAAGGATTGAATGATGTTAAGAAACAACTTGCATTTGATTTCGTTCAACTTATGAACAGCGACGAATCGTTAGTTGACTTTACCGTTCAGACCAACGCTTTCAAAGATTTCGAATATGAGATTAAACCCGAACAGGTTGCGAAACTTTCTCCGTTCGGACGTGAAATTTACAAAGCTTGGACTTCTTACGATAAAGTAAACCCCATTCATAACAACACGCAGTTCTACAATACGATTTACACGACCGATATGGCAAGAAGATTTGCTATCTCGACAAAAGATTCGTTCCCGGCTTTGGTCTTTGCTTCAAGCAACAAAACGCCTGCCGGCTACCTTGCCGAATCTTATAAATATATGAGGCAGAATGCAGCTTTGTGGAACGAAAAGTAAAAAATAAACCAAGCAAATAAATTGCGAGGTTATGGTGAGTATATGTCAACATCCGTTAAGAAAATGACGAAAGGGCAACGAGGCGATTTTCTCTTTCATTTAGCCTTGATTGCATGGCCGATTTTACAGTTTATAGTGTTTTATATAGTTGTAAACGTAAACTCCTTCAAATTAGCGTTTGAAGGAGTGAGCGGCGGCTTTTCGTTTGAGCATTTCAAGTATGTTTTTTCCGACGCTATGTTTCCCGCGGTTAAAGACGCGCTTCTTACGTCGTTGGAATTCTTTGTGATAACTACGGTTATAAGCGTTCCTTTGGGATTGCTGTTTGCTTATTATATCTTTAAGAAAGCGGTCGGCGGAAAAATGTTCAGATTTTTCCTGTTTTTGCCGTCCATTGTTTCGAGTATGGTTATGGTTGTACTGTTCTCGGAGTTTTTGGATACGGCGGCAGCTGATATACTTTTCGATTGGTTTGGTATAAATCTGAAAGGACAAGCGCTATTTAATGCACTCGATCGTTCGTCGTATAAAGCCGTATTATTCTTTTACATCTGGACGAATTTCGGAACTACTACGCTTATTTATTCCAATAAAATGAGTGAACTTCCGCCTGAAACTTTGGAAGCGGCTCAACTTGACGGTGTAAATTCTTTTCAGGAATTTATTTATATCGTTCTCCCGTTTGCTTTTCCGACTGCATCGGTGTTTTTGGTTACGGGTGTTGCGACGATTTGCACCAATCAATACAATATATTCTCATTCTACGGAGGAAGCGTTGCATTCGATTCCGGAACGATGGGGTATTATCTATTCAATCTCGTTCAAGACTATGCGTCAAGGAACGTTTGGGATGTAGTCTGGTTTAACCGTGCCGCTGCTTTAAGTTTGGTTGTTACGGTAATTGTAATTCCGATAACGTTGGGTGTCCGTTGGGTACTCGATAAATACGGACCGCAGGAATAAGGAGAAAAAATAATGAAAAAACAAAAAATACTTTTTTCGCCTTTGCTGATAATATTGGGAATTCTGCTTCTCGTTTACGTTTTATCTATGGTTGGTTTGTTCTTTTGGGGGTTCATAACTTCCTTCAAAGATGCCTATCTCGATATTACGTTCGGCAATACTTACGGATTTCCTAAACAATGGTTGACAACTAACTATACCGACGTTTTTGAAAAGTTTACGATGGCGGCAAAGCCCGGCGAAACCGCAGGCTTTTCTACGATTTTAATCAACTCCTTGCTTTACGCTTTGGGCTGTGCGTTTTTCAAAACATTAGTACCTTGTTTAACGGCTTATTCTTGCGCAAGATTTAATTTCAAAACATCAAAAATAGTATACACGATCGTTTTGGTGACGATGATCATTCCTATCGTCGGCAGTTTGCCGTCGGAACTTAAAGTTGCATACGCGCTCGGTCTGCACAATCATATTTGGGGATTGTGGATAATGGCGGCAAATATGCAAGGGCTTTATTTCTTTGTAATGTATAGCGCGTTTAAGGCTTTGCCTATGGGCTATTCGGAAGCGGCTAAAATCGACGGAGCGAGCAATGGACAAGTTCTTATAAGAATAGTTATGCCTTTAATTAAAAATCTGTTCTTTACTATCTTGCTCATAAATTTCGTTGAGTTCTGGAACAATTATCAAACGCCGAAAGTTTATCTTCCGTATTATCCTACGCTCGGCTACACATTGTTCTATTATGCAAACAGCAACAATTTCAGCGACGCGACGCAGGTTATAGCGTTAGCTTTCATTGTGGCAACTCCTGTCTTGCTGTTGTTTCTTATCTTTCAGGAAAGACTTATGGGAAATTTGACCATGGGTGGACTTAAAGGTTAAAAATCACGGAGATTTCTTTATGAAAAATAAAAATAAACTATTTTTTATTATCGGGTTATGTTTAATATCCTTGTCCTGTTTCGTTATATACGGCACGATGAGTACCTTGGCAAGCAATATGGCGGGGTGGTCGGACAGCGGACTTAATTCAAATTACGCATATAAATCTGAATTGACCATAAAAGACAGAACGTATAGCGACGGAACTAAAAGTTACGACGCTTCGAGTATTACATGCTATCCCGACGGAAGCGTTACGACGGATAAAACCGTAACGTTGAATCAGGCGGGAGTGTATGAAGTTAAATATTCTGTTTCAGCCAACGGTAAGGTCTATGCAAATAGCAAAAAATTTACGGTTGATTATCCGAAATACGACGTCGCGGATGCAAAATCTTCGGTTGCATTCGGAACGCCCGATCGTGCGACTACGCCCGGTGTGATTGCAAGAATTGCGCAGAACGATTCGCTTACTTTTACCGATTATATTGATTTTACAAAAGTAACTGCGGATGATTATCTTGTAAAAGGTTACGTCGTTCCGGACGCGGCAAATTCTGCCGATTTCAGCGAACTCGTGTTTACTTTTACGGATTCGGTTGATCCGTCGATATATTTCCAAGTTCATCATTACGGTTACGATTGGGCGTATTCTACCTACGTCGCGGCAAACGGAAATAACCAAGTTCCTTTCGGAGTCCATCAGAGCCAAGGTTTGCATACTGACGACGGGTACGGAACGTGGAGTTATGTTTCGTTCAAGTCTGCGGGGCAAAACGGTGTAGCCGCTCCCGACGCAACGTTGTTTTATCTTTCGATGAACTATGCAGAAAAGAAGATATACTGCTTGGGTTATCCCGGCGTAAAAACAATGTGCGCTGACCTTGACGATCTGACTTTAACAAACAACGCGTGGTTAGGTTTTCCGTCCGGAAAAGCGCGTCTTTCTATAAGCGCATTCGGATATACGGGAGCTGCTGCTACAGTATGCGTAACCGAAGTTTACGGTTTAAGCAATCTTGACAATAACGTCTTTCATGATGCAGGCGCGCCTGTTATTACAATAGACAACGAATATGAAAATATGCCGATAGGCTTAAAAGGATATGATTATCGTATTCCTTCCGCTACGGCTTATGACGCTTACTCCGGCGAATGTGAAGTAACGACTACCGTTTGGTTCAATTACGGAATGCCGGGCGCAATAAAAGTGCAGGTGGCAGACGGTAAATTCAGAACCGACAGAGTAGGAACATACGGCATTGTATATGAAAGTTGCGATAAAACGGGTAACTCCGCCAAGGAAGTAAGGTTGGTTACGGTTTATGATAATTATGAAGAAGCCGACTTTGAGTTCCCCGATGATACGATAACTTCGGCAAAAATCGGCGAATGGGTAACTTTACCCACAATCGACGAAAGTATGATAATCGGCGGAAGCGGTAAAAAGACAGTCCGCACGTTTATCAGAACAGCTGACGGAAGAAAAGAAGTTTTCGGCGGTTTCCGTGCCGATGTTTTAGGTGCGATTACCATTGAATACGAATTGACTGACTATGTCGGAAAAGTTACTACGAAACCCTACGAAATCGAAATAACGATGAACGACGTGCCTGTCCTTGAAAAAGATTACAACGTTTATCCGAGTTATATTTCTGGCGGAACTTATGCGTTACCCGAATATTACGCTTATTCATATAAGAACGGAAAACTTGAAAGAGTGTTATGCGACGTTGTCGTAAAAGATGCAAAGGGCAGCAAAACGTATAAAGCGGGGAGCAACGCGACTATCGACGTTAATAACAACAACGATAAAGTAAGTTTTGACGTCGTTTGCAACGGTGTTACACTTGCGAAACACGAAGCAATCGGTGTTTTGGCTTGGACAAATGATAACGGAAAGCGTTTAAGTATTGAAAACTATTTAGTCGGTAACGGTTTCGGAATAAACAAAACCGATGAAGGTTTGGTTTTAACGGCTACCGATAGCAACTCGTTCTCTTTCGTTTTCGCTAATGCAATTTCGGCAGGTTATGCTTATATCAAAATTAACAACTTGACAGGCGTAAACGCAAATACTCGTCTTAAAATCAGTCTTGTAGACGCGCTTAACCATAGCAACAGATTTGAAATTGCTATAGGTAAAAACGGCACTGAGTCTTACGCCGAAGCAAACGGCGAAAGATATAGTCTTACAGGTAAACCGTTCGACGAAAGCGGCGAATTTGTAATCAATTATGAAAATGTGTCGATTAAAGTAAATGACTATTCGATTGCTACGCTCAATGCCGATCTTTTTGAATCGGATAAAATTTTCGTGGAAATAGGATACGAAAACTGCAATGCGGGCGGCGGTTTCAGATTTACGGATTTCGGAAATTGTCAGTTGAACGCTTCAAAGACAGACAGAGTTTCGCCGATTATATTTGCAAGAAGCGAAACGGGCGGCGTTTATGATTTCGGAACAAAATATAAAATTGTCGCTCCTACGGCGTATGACGTATATTCACCCAATACGGTTTACACATTGACCGTTACCGCTCCCGACGGAACTCCGATGAAATCTGTTGACGGCGTATTGCTTAATAAAGTAAATCCGTATAGAGATTACGAAATAATTTTGGATTCTATCGGAGATTATCTGATAAACTATGAAATAGAAGAATCGAAAGATTTCGTTTCAAGGAACAATCCGACGTTCCTTCGTTATTCGTTAAGCGTAACGGATAAAGACGCTCCCGTGATAACATGGACGGATGAATTCGTTACGGAGCTAAATGCAGGCGAAATATTTATCGTTCCGCGTTATACCGTGTCCGATAACCATTCGGCAGAAGATAAAATTATTGTTCGCGTGTTTGTTGAAACTCCGAAGTATCAGTTTATAATGTTGCCCGGTAATTCTATTAAAATGAACCATCAAGGCACTTATCGTGTGCGGATAATGGTTGCAGACGAAGCCGGTAACATTTATTCCGAAACGCATTACGTTACGGTAAAGTAAGGAGGTAATAATAAAAATGAAAATTAAAAAACTATTATCTATCGGTCTTGCTTCGATTATGACCGCAAGCGTGTTGCTTTTTACGGGATGTAAAAAGGATAACAATCAAGATAGCAGTAGCGGATTAACGCCTGAAAATACCGTATCGGACAGGCTTGACCGCGGAACTTTGGACAATACATTGCATAAGGTTAACGTTACGCCTTCTTCAAGAGTATTTGTCGAGAACTCAAATACTAAAAACGCAACAACCAAGTATAAGATTATAGCGGATGCGCGTAATAGTTACGCTGTACGCGCGGCAAGTTTTATTTCGGGACAGTTATTCAACGCTACCGGGGCGCAGTTTTCGATAGAATCATACGACGGAACGCAGACACTCGAAGTTACGTCATCGTCGAAATATATCATTCTCGGTTGCAAAGACGTGTTTACCGCATGCAATCTCGCAATGCCCGAGGATGAATTAGGACCTGCCGGTTACTATATTAAATCTTTCGGCGACTCGGTGTTTATCGAAGTATTTATGAATGACGGATATCAGATGGGCGCGCTTGCGTTTTTACGCGAATGCGTCGGTTATGATATGATTGCGCACGATACCGTTGTTTTTGAAAATGGTGGCGCGACTCTTCCGAATATGGAAATAATCGAACGTCCCGACTTCGATTACAGAAACTATACGAACTATATGACGCAGGACGGCTTATACGGGATGGGCTTTAACTATCAAAGTCTGTTTACTTATATAAGTCAGGATGGCGGAAAAACAAACAGGGCAGCCGTTCATAATATTTTCTATTATCTGCCGCTTGAAAAATACGGCGACCATTATAAGTGGTATAACTCGACCAATAAGCAGTTGTGCTATACAGCGCATGGCGATAAGGACGAATATGAATTGATGCAACAGACAATGCTCGACGTAATGTTGGAATGTGTTCTTGCTCAACCCGACCAAGGCGTTGTTACCGTAACGCAGGCAGACGAACCCGTATGTTGCGATTGCGACGAGTGTTCAAAAGTTGTCGGCAAAGACGGTTCTATTTCCGCAACTATAATCAGATATCTTAACGATCTTGATAAGAAGTTCCAATCGGCACTGACCGAATATGCCGAAGAAACGGGAACGGAACGCAGAACTGTTCAGATTGCATTCTTTGCTTATCAGAATTCCTATAATCCGCCGACAACTCCGGTGGAAGAAGATCCTACATTAAAATGCAGCCCGAACATCACTGTTTTTATCGCTCCTATTTACGCTAAATACGTTTATTCTTTCTATGATGAAGAAAACCGCGTATATGCCGATACCGTTCGCGCATGGAGTAAATATACCGATAACATAATGTCGTGGTTATACGAAACGAACTTCCATCATTATATGTTCCCGTATAATACCTACTCTGCGATGATGGATAACTATTATTTCTTTAAGCAGCAGGGTGCGAACATTATGTATAACCAAGGTCAGCGTTGGAGTGAAAACGTTACCTGTTTCGGTAAACTTAAAGAATATCTCGATTCAAAGGCTCAATTCGACGTAACGGTTACTTACGAAGAATGTAAGGATAAATTTTTCAAGAATTATTACGGCGCGGCGGCGGATATAATGGAACAATATTATAACGAACTACGTCAGTGGGAAACATATCTCGAGTCTGTGCGCGACTATGGTTTGGGTGGCGGAATTTATGAAGAGATAGGTCTTGCGACTACTCCGCATTATTGGCCGAGAGAAATGCTTGAAGATTGGCTCGCGCTTATGGATAAAGCAGAAAAAGCAGTCGCATATCTCGAATTGGAAAATCCGACTCTGTATAAAAAGATTATAAAGCATATAAAAATAGAAACCCTGTTCCCGAAGTATGCGCTTTGCACTTTGCATGAAGGCACTTATACTTCGTCGCAGATTTTGAAGTTACGCCTTGAATTCAAGGCTGATGCCGATGAACTCGGACTTGTTCAACATCAGGAGCATGATTATGTAACTTCTGTATATAAGCAGTGGGGTATATTGTAATATGAAAAATATCGTTAAAAAGTTTGTAGCGATTTGTTTATTCGCTGTTTTATCGGTCGGTTGTATGGCGTCGTGTACCAAAAAACAGGATTCAAGCGACAGTTCGAGCGACGATGCGTTTATCGATATAGTCGATTCCGCATTGATTATGGACAATTTCGATACTTATGTATTAGATGTTGAAACAAAAGACATTGGCGATATTACTTGGCGTAGTTCAAATCCGTCGGTAGTATCGGTAGATCAAAACGGTTGTTTGACGTCGTATTATGCGGAAGGTAAGTGTGAAATTACGGCAACGAGCGGAAATAAATCGGATTCCTGCGCCGTAACCGTGTTAAAGAAAAACGCAACGCCTGCTTTGACAATCGAGAAAGAAGTTGTTATCGCAAAAGGTGGGGAATACACGATAACGGCAAATTCTTATTATAAAGGAATATCTCTTGCCGATTACCTTGTCTTTTCGTGCGACGCGGTAAGTGACGGTGCTGACGGAATCGCAGAAGCTACCGTAACGGGGAATACCGTTAAATTCGTCGGTCGTGAAACAGGCAATGCTTCCTTTACCGTTTCTACAACGATATTCGGCGTGTTGTATGCCGAAACAATAGACGTTGAAGTCAGAAATCTCGGCGTTGTGTATGTCGTAAGCGGAAAAGGTGCGGTTGACGGCAATTTACAGGTGAGAAACGATAATCAGGTTTTCACTTCGGACATTGAAATATACGATAACGACAAGCTCGTTCCCGATAGTTCTTTGTCTTGGATGATTGCTGACGACACGATTGTTACGTTAGGCGAAAACGGACAACTCGTTATGGGTAACGAAGGCACAACCACATTGTCTACCGTTTATAACGATATAGAAATATCGGTTGATGTTTGTGTTATTAAAGATTATTTCTATTCAACGATTGAAGAACCGTCTACGTTTGACCTTAATATGGGTATAACCGTTGGACAACAGCAGAGAAATTACACGCCCGATCAGACGAGAGTTTTCGAAATAGCGTTGACTGATGATACTCAAGCCGGAAAGGTGGTGCGCGCTTATGCCGACGATGAAAAGTTGGACACTTCTTTGTGTTCGTATGTAAGCGGAAAAGTAAGTATAAAAGCCGCAGCATTCGGAACGAATGTATATGGCGAAAAAACGCTTAAAATCGAAGTCGAAAGTACGAAAACCGTTCACGTTTACACGGTAAAGGCTTTACTCGTAACGAAGTATCTGACCACTCTTGATGAATTTACAACCGCAATCGTTATTAAGTGGAAAGGCGATCGCATTTTGGGATACTTTGCTTTGAAACAGGATTTGGATTTAGGTTGGAAAGAAACCGGCGTATGGGCTACCGATTTCGATTGGTCTAACGGTTTCAGGGGAACTCTCGACGGTATGGGATATTCCATAAAGAATGTTAAATCATCTTTCTATGGTTTAACCGCTCAGCTCGGAGAGGGCGCTGTTTTCAAAAACTTGAAGTTCCCGAACTACGCGCACGGCGGAGATAAAAACGCATTATTCGCAAGATGCGCGGCAGGCGTAACGTTTGATAATATCGAAATCACATTTACCGAAGATTCGGCTTGCGCACCGAGTTCCGAACAAAGAGAATGCGGTGTGTTCATCAGTCAGGATATGAGGCGTTGCGTGTATAAAGATATTACCATAAACGCTTCGGGTAAATCGCTTCAGAGAATATTCGGCGGGTATAATAACGAAAGAAATTCTTCTGTTTATGAAAACGTTATTATTTATGCTCAGTCTGTAGAATATTACGAAAACGATATTACCGTATGCCCGAACGGCGTAAAGTTAATTAAAGGATAATAAATGATAGGGCCTCCGTTCGTTATCGCTGATTTGTGATGACGAACGGAAACCCTGCGTTTGGCGAAATTTATTTGAAATACTTTCGCGGAGAAAATATTTATGATACTTGATTTTAATGCATACAAGGACAAGGTTTACGCCTGTTGGCTTGGCAAAAATATGGGTGGAACGATAGGCGCACCGTATGAAGGCAAGCGTGAAGTTCTTGATATTAAGGGCTTTGCTACAAAAAAAGGTGAAGTTTTACCTAATGACGATTTGGATTTGCAACTCGTATGGTTGCACGCAGTCGAATTTGAAGGTCCGCGCAATATAACTGCCGAAGTATTAGGCGAATATTGGCTTTCGTTTATAACGGGCTATTGGAATGAATACGGAATAGCGCGTCGCAATATGGAAAAGGGTGTTATGCCGCCGCTTTGCGGTGATCTTCAAAATCCGTGGAAACATTCTAACGGCGCATGGATAAGGACGGAAGTTTGGGCAACTCTCGCCCCCGCTTATACGGATCTCGCCGTAAGATATGCCATAGAAGATGCGAAAGTAGATCACGGACTCGGTGAGGGTACATATGCCGCCGCTTTTGTCGCAGCTTTGGAAAGCGCCGCATTTGTTGTTTCTGATTTTAGAAAACTTATAGAGATAGGTTTGACAAAAATCCCCGAAAGCAGTCGTGTTTCGCAGTCGGTCAAACTTGCCGTCGATTGTTATGACGGAGGAAAAAGTTGGATTGAAGCAAGGAATACTATACAGAAAGCAAATGCCGATATAGGCGACGGTTGGTTTCAAGCTCCGTCAAATATCGGTTATGTGGTGATAGGTCTTTTATATGGCGAAGGCGATTTCAAAAAGTCGATGCTTACGGCTTTGAATTGCGGCGACGATACCGATTGTACAGCCGGAACTGTCGGAGCGATTTTCGGGTTGATGCACGGCACAAAAGGAATTCCTAAGGATTGGCGCGAACATATAGGCGACGATATTGTTACCGCTACAATAAACGCGTGCGTATCTTTCCCGCGTATTAAAACTTGCAACGAGTTAACCGAAAAAATAGCGTCGCTTGCTCCGTCGGTATTGAGATATAACCGTATGAACGCTTTAACGGTCGAATTCGGCGATAAAAACGTATTTGCAGATGGTGAGATTGAAAAGTTATCTTTACCTTACGGAAAGGCAGAAGAAACCGATTCTATGCGAGCTTCGATTTTCTCGCTTAAAGAAAATACGTCGCAAAAGAAAGTCGGATGCATAACGGCGATTGTTGAATGCAAAAACGGACTTGAAATAAAAGCGGGGCAAGAAAAAACTATCGGCATAAGAATACTTAACAACGTAAAAGCATACGGAAATTTACCGCATACGGTAAAAGTAAAACTTTGGCTTCCGAACGGATTTACTGCCGATAAAACGGAATTCGATATTCTTGCGCCGCATTGGACCGCATTTACGGCTGATTGTATTTCAGAAATAAAAGAAATAAAACTGAAAGCGGGAGAAACGGTCACTGCCACGAATGAAGTGTTGGTTGAACTTTCGGTTTCAGGTAGTTATGCGCGTGAATTTATTCCGTTGATTTTCGTTGCGGAATAAAATGCGAGTAAACGTGTTACAAAAATAGACAATCGTTTTTACGCAAGGAGAGTATTGCATGATTGAGATAAAAAACGAATATTTAAGATTGGATACGGAAAATACGACATATCTTATGAAGATCTTGCCGACAGGTCATGTGGAAAACGTGTATTACGGATCTAAGTTTGCCGAAACAGATTATGCTTTTATAGAAGAACGTAATCTTTTCGGTTGCGGACCTGTTGTTACGGCGGGAAACTATGCTATGTATCCCGATTCGAAATCTCTTGAATATTCGACACGAGGGCGCGGAGATTTTCGTGAACCGTCGATTCTTGTCAACTGCGACGGAGATTCCGTAAACGAATTTCTGTTTGAAAAAGTTGAGAAGATAGAAAACTTTCATATTCCCGACTTGCCGCAAAGCGACGGTAAAACCGAAACGTTGATGATAACCTTGCGCGATAAAGCGAAAAGACTCGCTGTGCGGTTGTATTATTCCTTAACGGATGGGAGCGACGTAATTGTAAAAAGCGCCGCGCTTACAAACGAAGGGGATAGTGAAGTCGTAATCGAACGGCTCGCTTCAGCTCAGCTCGATGTTTGCGGCGATGACTTTTTAATGGACACGCTTAACGGTTATTGGGCAAAAGAAAGACAGATTAACACGACTAAACTTGCGGGCGGCGTTACAAAAGTTGACAGCAACTACGGCTTTTCTTCTGCGGAACGTAACCCATACGTCGTATTAAAAAAGCCCGATTGCGGTTATTCTAACGGAAATTGTTACGGTTTTAATTTGATTTATTCAGGTAATCACGCAACATATCTTGATAAAAGTTTATTTGGCAAAGTCAGAATAATAAACGGAATAAACGACGTCGGATTTTCGTGGATACTCGGCGCGGGCGAAACTTTCTATACGCCCGAATCGACGGTTTGTTTCAGTGACTTAGGAACAAACGGATTGACTTGTCAATATCATTCTTTTATCAATAATCACATTGTCCGCGGATATTGGAGAAACCGCGTTCGCCCGATCATATGCAACAATTGGGAAGCAACAAGATTTGATATTTCGGAAGAAATAGTATTGAGAATAGCAAAGCGAGCAAAGGCTCTCGGCGCTGAATTGTTTGTGCTTGACGATGGTTGGTTCGGCAAACGTACCGATAATACGAAAGGATTGGGCGATTGGTATGAGAATCGTGACAGATTACCCGAAGGTCTTGACGGCCTTTGCAAAAAACTGAATGCGATCGGACTTGATTTCGGTATTTGGGTAGAACCCGAAATGGTTAATCCCGATAGCGATTTATATCGCGCGCACCCTGATTGGGTTGTTGCCAATCCGAACTATACGCCGCTACTGCATTGCAGTCAATATGTGTTGGATTTATGTAACGAAGAAGTCCGCAAATATATTATTGACTCGATGACAAGAGTGTTTACATCGACAAATATTGCCTATGTAAAATGGGATTGCAATCGTAATGTTACCGAATGTTATTCTCCGACTCTTATCGGAAGGCAGAAAGAATTTTCTTACAGATATATGCTCGGTTTGTATTCTATATTGCAAACATTAACGGAACGCTTTCCTAATATTTTGTTTGAATCTTGCGCAAGCGGCGGTAATCGCGTCGATATGGGTATGTTGTGCTATACACCGCAGTTTTGGACAAGCGACAATACCGACTTTTTTGACAGAGTAAAAATTCAGGAAGGTACTTTAACTTGTTATCCGCAGAGCGCAATGGGCGCGCATGTTTCCGCTTCGCCCAACGGACATACTTTGCGTGCGAGTACGATAGAAAATAGATTTAATACGGCTTGTATAGGCGCGTTCGGATATGAAATGGATTTGACGAAAATATCCGACATTGATACGAAAGCCGTAATGGGACAAATAGAGTGGTATAAAAAGTATAGAAAAACGTTGCAGTTTGGCGATTATTATAGATTAAAAAGCGTTTTCTACGATATGCATGCAAGCTGGATAGTCGTTTCGAAGGACAAAAAACAGGCGGTCGCAAATATCACAAATAAAATTCAGGAATTATATTGTCCGCAGGTGTTTTTGAAAGTTTGCGGACTTAAACTTGATTCCCTTTATGAAATCAAAACGCGAGTGCAGTATTTGCCTGTAAAAAAAGGTGATAAATTTACGGCAATGCAACAGGCTTGCGTAGAGAGAACCGACGAAGAAGCAATCGTTGCGGCAAAAGCATGCGAACCTTTGCAAAGCGAATGCGAGAAATATGTCGTATCGGGCAGAACGCTTGAAAAAATCGGTATAAGATTAAATACAGAATGGATGGGTGGCGGAGATCCGAATATTACGAGAATTATGTATGATTTCGGAAGTCGGTTATACAGTATAGATATTCTACAAGACAAATAAAAAATATCGGAGGCATAGTGGTTGATGAATAAACTGATTTTATCCGCTTTTGCGGACGAATATGCCGACAGTTTGAAAGAACAATGCGAATCATTGAATAAGTTTGGCATTGAATATATCGAGCTTCGCGGAGTGAACGGTAAAAACGTTTCGGTTCTTACAGAAAGCGAAGTAAAAGAGGTTAAAAAAGTACTTGACGATTTCGGAATAAAGGTTTCGTCGATAGGTTCGCCGCTCGGCAAAATCGATATAAACGGCGATTTGAATACACATTTCGAAACAGCGAAAAGAGTTTATGAAACGGCAAATATTCTCGGCGCGAAGAATGTGAGAATGTTCTCGTTTTATTCAAAAGAAACGCCGTTTGATAAATGTAAAAGCGAAGTTTATGCGGGGCTTGAAAAACTTGTTGATTTGTCCGACGATACGGGGCTTACCTTGTGCCATGAAAACGAAGCGCGCATTTATGGCGAAAGCCCCGAAAAATGCTTTGAAATAGCCGAATATTTCGGCGGAAGAATCAAATGCGTGTTCGACATGGGTAACTTCGTTTTAGACGGCTACGAGCCTTTGTCGGCGTATAAACTGTTGTTTGATTATATCGAGTATTTTCACATAAAAGACGCGTTTTATACGGGCGCGATAGTTCCCGCGGGCAAGGGCGAAGCAAAGATAAAAGAAATTCTCGACGATTACAAGGAAAACGGCAGAAAAGACACGTTTATAACTTTGGAACCGCATTTGCAGACTTTTTCGGGACTTAACGCGCTTGTCGGAAAGAGT
>ERZ779875.265-NODE-265-length-53898-cov-7.948220_pt1 | contig 53898 bp, 30 predicted proteins | sample MGYA00511246_ERZ779875 | MGnify/ENA primary metagenome ERZ779875 (study PRJEB29588, sample SAMEA2155093) | human gut metagenome | biome: human gut; feature: human-associated habitat; material: faeces | place: Denmark | collected 2008/2010 ... | reverse complement strand
TAATTAGAAAAAAAAGTCAACAATTCTATAAAATCATTCCTGAATTTTATCAATCGGCCCCGTGTATGATTGTAAGACGCGCGCTTGTAACGAAATAATTAAAATTATGCAGGTTTACTTTTCTTGCGTTCGAGGTTGTCGTCAACATAGGTTTCTGCTTCTTTTTTATTTTCATTTTTCAGCCCGACGCCATCGTTTGTCGTCAGGTTCAACCTCTTCGTTAAATATTCGTATAATCTATCCGCGATAATCCTGTGTCCTTTCGAGTTCGGGTGGAGTCCGTCAGCGGTAAATTCGTCGCCCGTATTTTTAGTCGGCGTCGGGAACGAGTCCGATAAATCAACAACTCCCACGCCGTGTTTTTCCGCAATTTCTTTAATCGCCTGTCTGTAAGCCGAAAGCGGATAACCCGACTTCTTGCAACCGTTTTCGCCGTAAGGGCTGTTCTCGTTGTACCTCGGAAGAGGCAGAACGTAACAGAATTTTCTGTTATTGAATTTCGTGAGCAGATATTCCGTAAGTAAATTCAACGCCCCGTAAAAGGTATACGGCGTATTATCGCCGATTGCTCCAAGGGGAGCGTCGCCGTGTCCGTAATCGTTTGTTCCGCCGAAAATAAACGTGAAATCGGCGGCAGTATCGAGTTTTTCGGCTCTCTTTAAAAAATCTTCGTCGAATTTCGCCTCGGCCGAAGGCTTTGTCTGTCTCGCAATTCTCGTTCCGCACACTCCGTAATTGTTTTCGATCGCCCCTACCTTTTTGCAAAGTATATTCGTATACATTTCATCTACGGAAGCAAGAGTCGCTCCTGCGGTTATGCTGTCTCCGAGAAAATTTATCTTCATACCTTACTCCAAATCGAATTTCGCTATTCTTATATAGTAACTATACCCGTAGTCGAACGGCCATGCGAGAAAACTGCCGTCCTCGTTCATTCTCACTTGCTCATCGTTGTCGTACCACACGGCATTTACGACCTTTTTATCCGAAAGTATTCTTACCGTATGCGTATCTTTCATTCTCGTCACGTTTGAATTATAGCACATGGGAACGTTTTTTATCACGGCGTAATAATGCTTCCCGTCCGTAAACACGTCTGCGTGTTCAGCCTTTATATCCGAGGGCGTTCCGTCGAGAAGTGCGTTTTTATTGACTCTGAGAACGTGACCTATACCGCGGAAAATCTCGTTTTCGATAGCGGTAATCGTTCCGTCGCCTTTAAGACCCGTATTTAAAAGCAAGTTATGCTCGTATTTTCTGCAATCGACGGGAAGATCCAAAACGGCGGGAATAGTTTTGAAACAAACGTCTTCCTCGCAATACCCCCAATGGTCGGTAAGCCCTTGACAGACCTCGCCCGCGACGGGTTTATTACCTCTCAGAACGGGCGTAGGCGTACCTCTTTCAAAAGTAACGCTGTCAATTTCTCTATGTCCCGTTTTCCCCTCGGCGTCAAGCCCCGTGTTATTGATTATCATCGCGTCGGGTTGCAACTTTCTTATCGTACCGTAAAGTCTGTCGAGTTGCCAATCGGCGTCGGGCTTGTTCCACATTCCGTCGAACCACATCCCCCCGATTTTGCCGTAATTTGTACACAATATCTCAACGCTTTTGACGAGATAGTCGATATACTTCGGAAAATTATTTTCATAATCTTTATTGTGCCAATCGAGAAGGGTGTGGTAAAAAAACGGAACTATTCCTTCTTTGTTACACTCGCCCGTAAACTCCCTTATAAGGTCTCTGCCGCATGCCGTCCGCACGGCATCGAAATCGCTGAGACCTTTCGTGTCGTAAAGCGAAAAACCGTCGTGGTGACGGGTAGTGAGCGTTATATATCTGCACCCCGCTTCTTTTGCCGTTTTTACGAGTCTTTTCGCCCAGTCTTTTTCGGGCGTGAATTTATCGGCGTAAGAATTATATTCGTCCTGACTCATTTTCGCGGCATGCAAAAACCACTCGCCTTTGCCTATTACGCTGTACAGACCGAAATGGACGAACATTCCGAACCCGTACCTTTTAAACCTATCTATATACTCGTACATTTTATCACCTTATCTCGATTTTTATTTGTCCGTTTTCGGGCAAAATAGTTATTTCGTTTGCTATAAATCCACCTGTTAAAAAGAAGATCTCTTCCTCTTTTACTATTTTCCCGATTTTCACTTCCGCTTTCCCGTTTATGAGCGGTAATATAAATTTCGTCCCTTCGGCGTTTTCCGCGTCTATCTTCATTCCGCTTTCCGTGAGAACGTATCTTACGATCGGCTTTATATCCGCGAGCGTATCGCCCGCTTCGTACGCTTTTTCACCCTTACAGGTAACGCCCGTCCTTGCCGTAACTTCAAGCGTTTTTTCGTCAAAAGTCATTATGCCGTCGCCAAAATAGGAAGAATGATAGATTTTTCCGTTCCTTCCGACTACAAATCTCGGCGTTAAACTTCTATGGCGAGCGATATCTTTGACTTGCTGCATATTCGTAGGCTCGACTAAAACGTAGTCCGTAACCGAAGCCATAACCATTGGCTCGTTCGTCTTTCGGTTGTATAAAGCGGTAAGCGTTCCGCCCGAAGCGTGTCCGCTGAAAAATATATCGAAGTCGTAATTCGTAATCGTCGCGAGATAGTCGCCTTCCGCCAACTTTATCGTATCTATTTCTTTATAGTATTTCATACCCTCCGCTTTATCGCAAGGAAGAGTTACTCTATCAAATCTCAAATACTTCTCGTCGAAGTTTTCAAGAGCGAAAGCGATGGCGTTTAAATGTTCGAAAGCGTGATGCGTACACGGGTATTCTCCGTGCCTTTTATAATGTACTCCGCCATACAAAAACCCGTCTATAGTGCATTTATCGACACATTCGAGGTTGCGAAGAGCCGCCTCTTTGAACGCTTCGTTCCGGTCCGCCATAAGCAGATAAGCAGGCTGACAGCCGTCCGAAGTACGCGAGCCGTAATACGTCCACTTGTTGTTTCTCGTGCCGAAGGTGTTATCCCACGCCCCGTCGGGAAACATAAAATCAAGTTGACTTTCGAGGACTTTCTGTAATCTGTTTTTGAGTTCCTCGTCGCCCGCGATATAGGCGTATTTCACCATTGCGGGAACGGACTCTTCCACGTTGTAACCGAGATCCACTCCCACAAGTCCGTGAGCCGAACGCTTGTCGTGCGGTTTGCACTCGCCGTATAAAAAACCGTTTTCGCTTATATGTTCCATTGCGTAATACACAAGTTTCTTCGCTTTCGCCGTATATTCCGCGTTGTTTAAAAATCTTCCCGCAAGAGCGAGCGTTAAACCCGTCGTCGTCGAATAATTTATGTTCGCGCCGGTCTTTTCATCGATATTTTCATAAACCCATTTCGAGGACCTTTCTATTCTGTCGCGCATTTTAACCTTAAAAGACTCGGGCAGAATATCTTTTCCCGCTTCATACGCTTCGATAACGGCTATCACCTGAAAGGTCGTCGTATATCTCCAAGTCGTCTGGGCGTCGTTGTAAAGACCACCGTCGAGACACATAAGGTTTTCGCCGTAGTCGAATGCGTCCTCGGCGGCTTTCAGATACTTTTTATCGCCCGTTAGTTTATACGCTTCGACGAACGGAAATACCGCGTCGGGGCATCTGCCGTGAATATTCTTGCATGCTCTGCAATATATCCCGCCGTTAAAAGCAGGGTCTCCCGACTTGTCCTGAACGGAAATAAGCCCGTCCGAGAGTTCTATGAGAAGTTTATAGTATAAATTATTCTTTTTCATTTTAATAAACCTTTATTCCGCTTTCGTTAAATACTATAAGCGGAGCGACCGCCCACGGGTGAAACAAACTCGTATTCCATTTCTGTTCTTTACCCCACGCCTCGAAAGTCGTCGTCGCCCCCTCTTTTATCATATTGAGCCACGCGTTTTTATCGAGCGTAAGTTCTATCGCCTTGTCTCTTTCGCCGTTTTCTACAAGCGCGGCAAGAGCAAAATACGCCATATACACGCCCATAGAATTGAGTTTTTTATCGTAAATCATTTTGACGAGTCTCTTTTTAAGTTCCTCGTCCTTTCCGTATATTCCGAACAACAGCGGAAAGATATTCGAGTGAACCGCCGAGTGAGTTTTGCTCTCAGAGTCGCAGAACAATCCCGTTTCATCGTTGTAAAACGCTTTATAAAACGACCTTATAACCTCGTCCGTTTCCGCTACTTTCTCGTTGCGGCAAATCCCCTCTATTTCGTTCATCGCCTTTAAAAAACCTATCCATAAGGCGTTTAACGCGTTGTGTACGCCGTCACTTATGGGTTTTGTAAGCGGAAAATCGTAGCCGTCTCTGAGGTTAGCGGGCCAGTCCACGAGGTTCCATTGACCGTATAATTTTTCTATCAATCCGTCGCCTCTGTCAAACGAAGCAAAGTATTCGCACATTCCTTTAAGCGTAGGCTCTACGGACTTCAAAAAATCTATATCTCCGTCGAATTTATAAGTCCACAATACGAGCGATGGAAAAATAAGCCCGTAATCTGCTATTTCCTGCATAAAAGACGAGGTCGCAACCGACATAAGTCCTTTACATATAAAAGACGTACGACAAAAATCGAGTATCGTCTTTTTCAGAAAGGTAGTATCGCCCGTAAGCAACGCTTGCGCCCTGCCCGAAATGCAGAAATCGCCTAAATAACTGCCCTTTTCTCTCGTCGGACAATCGGGTATTATCTCCTGCGTTCCGTATTTTATAGTATTCACGCACAACTTGATTATGTTATTAAAATCGGCGTTTATCGACTTATAGACGGCTTTTTGTTTAAAAGGATAGTGTCTTATTCTAAATTTTACGCTTATTATCTCCGCCGTTTCGGGTACGATAAGTTCGGCAAAGCGGAAGCCTTTATAATCGAATTGGTCGAGCGTATCTTCGCCGCCGGACAATATCCATTTTTCTTCATAGCGACAATTAGAACGCAAATCGAAGCGAACCGAGCCGTCGTCGTTCAATTCCTCGCCCTGCCTTATTATTATCTCGTCGCTTTTTTTGCCTTTTGCCGTAACTACGAGATAACCTATCGCTTCCTGCCCGAAATCGCAGAAATATCCGTTTTCGGTTTTCCTTATCGTTTTCGGCTCGACTTCGTATATTTCGAGCGGTTTAATCGGCGATTTTATCAGATTATAGTCGTTATACTTTTTAATTTTAGCGTTTTGCCATTTACTATCGTCGAAATTTTCCTTTTCAAAGCCCACGTCTTCCGAACAGCTGTCAAAAAGTTCCATATACTGAGTATCATAGCCGACTATCGCCATAGGCTCGTAAGCGGAAGAGATTTTGCACTTCCAACTCTCGTCGGTGGCAAGAATTACCTCGCCGTCTACGACGAGTTCAGCCCAAAGACTCTCTCTGTTGTCGCCCGAAACCCATACTCGGTTTATAAGTCCTTGATAAAGGGTATGAACGGCTATAACGTTCTCGCCCGACTTCAAAAACTTCCCGACAGGCAATTCCATATAATAATACGCTTGCGGATATGACGGCGGAGGTCCTTGCGTGACAAACTCGCCGTTTATATACAGTTTGAAATAGTCGTCGGCGGTAATTTTCAAAACCGCTTTAAACAAATCGCCGCCCGCGTTAAACTTTTTCCTGAATAAAACGTGCTTGTCCGCGTATTTTTCGGTCGCGTTAGGCACCGTAACCTGCGGATATTCAGTATGAAAAACGTTTATCGGTTTTAAGTCAGCGAACAATTCGTGACTAATGAATTTTCCTTGCATTTCAATCGTCTCTTTCGAGGTATTTCCTCGATTCTTCCCAATATTTTTTGCTTTCCACGGGAGCGTCGTCAAGTTCCCAATACTGCGTCATCATTCGTTCTTTGACAGGTTTTCCCGAGCATTTTCCCATATACGTTTTCAGTTCGCCAAGCGAAATTTCGTTTTTCGGGGCGAAATCGTCCGAAGCAATATAATTTTTAATGAAATTTCCCATTGCGACGGACGACGGGTCGTTTTCGTTTAAACCCGTAAGATTGAAACCACAGACCAAAAGACTGCCGTCGCCAACCTTTATTTCAAACAGATAAGAGAATTTTCGCCAACACCTGTCGGGCATTATCTCGGGGAGATTGAAACTCGATTTATACGCGTCGAACCTGTCCCTCGTCGATTTATCTATGCCCGTCACGAGCGAATTTACTTCCGTCGGGAAATCGTCGAGAATAATCTTGTCGCAATCTTCCGAAATCTCGCCGTAGTTGAAATCGTAAAATTTACCCGTCGGGAAACCGAATTTATTTAGCGTTTTTTCGTCGCAAAGTCCGCCGTAATTGGTTCCCCTGTCCCAAATGACGGGCTTAAATCTGTTCCAAGTCGCCTTAAAAGCGTATTTCGGTTTCGACATATTTTTATCGAGCAGATGTCTCGTCCAATCGCTTCGGTAAACGAGGCAGACTTTCTTGCCCTGTCCGAGCGACGAAAAAGCCTTCTCTGTATCGTCGGTAATCGTCACGCCGTTTTTATCGTAAGAAACGAAATCGCGGTAATCGCACTCCTCGTTTTTTTCGCAGAGCCAGATTTTCCACTTGTTTTCAACATTGCCGACCGAACCCCTTATAACGTACTCTCCGCCCTTTTTCGGCAAGCGGAAGTTCACGGAACATATTTCGTAAAGTCCTTTTCTGCCGACAAAGACGTTTTCAAGACTACCGCTTGCGTAAATCTTTCCGTCGACGCCCGTAAGTTCGTATACGAAATCGCTTTTCTCTTCGCCGCCCTTCTTAAAATCGGAAAGCGAAAATCTGACATTCAACTCGTCGCCGCAGAAAAAGTTGCGTTTCGCGAGGTTGCAAAGAAGTACCGTATCGGCGTTGAAACGTTTAAAATCTTCGGGGGTCGCGAAAGTCGGGTCGTCGAAGCAATCGACTATTCCGTTTGAATTTTCGTAAGAATCGGTATCGGCGAACTGCAAAAAATGGAAGCCGCCGATAAGTTTCGACAGTCGCATTTTCTCGAAAGCATTTTTCCACGCCTCGAACTGAAAACGCTTGCTCGCCTCGTACATTTCACCGAAATCAGCTTTATATCCCTTTTCGTCGATAATTCTAAGTTCTTCTTTTATCCACCACGGCTCTTTTACGCCGTATTTTTTAAATTTTTTCCTAAGTCCCGCATAGTCGCGAAGGGCTGTATAATGGCATACCTCGTGAGCGATAAGCGGAACGGAAAAATACAAAGACCTCGTAACCGAGGAATTTTCGCAATCTTTCGCCACGGGATCGCCCGACGAACCGACCACAAGCAGGTTGTCGGTGTTTTCGTACATATTCGCGTGCCTGCCGTAGGGGTAGAAATAACTTAAATGCTGAACGTCTATATCCACGAGCGGCCTGTTGTTTTCGCCCCACGCGCAAGTATCGAGGTACAGCCTCGACGGGTCGATTTTTTTGATAAATTCGCCTATTTCCTTAACTCTGCCCGACGAGCCGAGACTTTTTATTTCGTTTCCGATACAATAAACAGCGAACGACGGATGATTGAAAAATTTGTCCGAAACATCCTTTATAAACTCGTCGGAAACCATGTCTTTTCTCGAAAAAACCATTTCGTCGAGATTGTTGTACGCATCGTCGGGAAGCCGAAGTTCGGCGTGTACGAGCAGTCCGAGTTCGTCCGCAACCGACAAAAATTCCTCATCGGGAACGGTCGTATGAAACCTTGCAAAGTTAAACCCGTATTTTTTCGCCTGCTCCACGTTTTTGCGATAAAACCCCCTTTTACCGAGCTTGCAATTATCCGAATGTTCGTGAGCTTTCGCTCCCCTTATATATCCTCTGACGTAAAAAGGAACGCCGTTTAAAAGCACGTTCTTTCCGTCCGTGGATAAAGTTCTGAATCCGAATCTGTCGAAAAGGCTTTCCTCTTCGCCATCCGCGTATTCCATTCTTAAAGAGAGGGCGTATAAATTCGGCTCGTCCGTCGTCCATAATTTCGGCTTATCTATTTTAAAAGAACCTTTAAACGATTTTCCGTCCGGCGAAAAATCTTCGCCGTAAATTTTTTTACCGCCGAAAAACGTCTCCGTTTGAATCTTCGCAACTTTTTTTTCAGTTTTGACTTCAAACGAGACTTCGCCGCTTAAATTCGCGGAATATATTTTCAATAAAGTGTTTCTCTTGGTTATCATAAGTTAATCTTCCCATTCGTCCGCAAACGTCTTTATAGTAATAAATTGTCCGTTAATCGGCTTATAGCCCGTTATTTTCACTTCTTTTACCTCGCCTTTCTCCATATCGAAGAAATTGTCCGAGTATACCATTCCGTCGTTTGACGGATAATCTATAAACACGTTTTTTGCAAATTCTTTCGCCGTTACGGTTACTTTTACAGAGTAATCGTCCGTCTTTTCGATTTTCGTAAGAAGGGAAGATACAAATTTCTGATTCTTCCATTGCTTGCGGAAAAAAAGCGACTTGGAGCCGATATCGTCCGAGGTGAAGCCGACTGATATGTAATCGCCGTCAAACGCAAATTCAACGGGAACGTTTTCAACTTCTCTAGGCCCTACCGACAAAGTGAGTTCCTTACGGTTTACGACTTCGCCGCCGAGAGTTTTAGCCTCTATCGTAAGGACGCCTTCGATTTTTACGCCCAAATCGTTTGCAACGAAGGCGTAGGTTCCGTCTTTTTTAACGGTTGCCGAAGCGTAAACGTTGCCGAAAGCCCTTTTCACTCTGTAAAGCACGGGCTTTTTTTCAAAATAATAATCGACTATCGCCCACGTTCCGCAACCCCAGTTGTCGTTGTACATCCAGTTCATATATCCGCCGCAATTCGGATTCGCCCTTGCAAAATCGAGTTCGGCGCCGAGCGTTTCGAGATGCGAAATCATACCTTTTTTCAAAAAATCGTTCACACCCTCGATTTTTCCGAAAAAACGCTCGGAATACCTGATTTCCTTGTTTATAAACGAATCGCTGCAATCGCACGAATAGGGATTTTTTACAAAATGAAAGTCCCATATATCGTCGATTTTTTCAAGACTCGCTTCGGGCAGAAACCTTTTAAGGCTTCTCTTTCTCGTCGGACCCAAAAGCGCTGATTCCGAAACGAACTGACACTCCCTGTCCGCTATCACCGTTCTGAAATCGTCGAACGCGTCTTTTTTTATCGTCGCGTCAAGAGCGGATAAATGTCCGTCTCCGCTTCTCATTCCGTATTCGTCCTCGCCTAAGAAGCTCGACGGGCTGTTGTATATATACGCCGTGTTACAAAACTTTTCACAGAGATTTTTTAAGGTTTTTTGAACTAATTCCGCGCCTTTTTCGTGCTTATCCTTATCAAAATTGACGTAATTTTCGTTGCCGCCGCACAAAACCGACAGCGACGTATGAATTTTAAGTCTGTTTATCTGATACTCGGCTTCTTTAAGGAAGTTTTCCTCTATACCGTTAATTTCGACGGGGATCACAGAGCAGGCAAACCCGAAATCCTGCCAGACCATTATGCCGAGTTCGTCGCAGAGATTATAGAAAATTTCCTTTTCATATATGCCGCCGCCCCATACTCTCAGCATATTCATATTGTTTTCTTTTGCGATGCGCAGCAGTTTTATATACTTTTCGTCTTCTATCGCGCCCGTCATATTTGAGATCGGAACCCAATTCGAGCCTTTCGCAAAAACTTTTTCCCCGTTTACGACGAAATAAAAGAAATATCTGTCGCCGTCTATCGGCTCCTGAACAAGTTTTATCTCCTTAAACCCGAATCTGCCTTTTTTCTCGTCGATGGGGTTTTCACCGCTGAAAAGTTCTATCTCATAGTCGTAGAGATTTGCTTCGCCATAGCCGTTCGGCCACCAAAGTTTCGGACTGTCTATCTTCGTTTTTAACTCGGCTTTACCATCTACAACCTTGCCTATAAGTCGATTATCGCCGATTTTCGCGTGTATACGGCAAGCGGAAGAGTCGCCTGCAACGCTTACCTTCACCTCTACGTTTCCCGAATTATCCGTAACTATTTCGACGAGTTCTATTCTTCCTTTTTCGGAAACCTTTAAATATGCGGGCAAATATATTCCCGCTCCGGGAAGATTCGGCGCCCAGTCCCAGCCGAAATGGCACTGAGCCTTTCTTAAATACAGTCTGCCCGTGGTAAATATCGCTCTCATCGGCAGATGTTCGTCAGACTTTTCCACATAAGCAGACGATGAAAATATTTTGACCGAAAGACGATTTTCGCCGACTGCGGCAACGCCTTTCAGATTGTATTCGTATTTTAAAAACATATTGTCGGTACATCCTAAAAGGTTACCGTTCAACGTTATTTCGGATAGAGTGTCTATCCCCTCGAACGTCAATATGACATCCTTATTCAAATCACTTTCGGTAAGCAAAAAGACGCATTCATATTGCCAATCTTTATAGAATACGCTATTTATTTTTTTTAAGTTGTCACCAAAAAGCGGATCGGGTATAATCCCCGCTTTAAATAAATCGTACGTGACGTCGCCGGGGACTTTTACGTCGATTTTAATCCCGTTTTCGGTATATAATTGCCAATTTTTCAGTTCTATTCTCTTCATAATGCGTTGTCTTGTCTTCGCGTAAAAAACCGTTTCGTCAACCGCCTTTTTGCAAATCCCGAAATTGCGAGCCGCCGCTTTTTTTAATCGGCGGCTCGCCTTCCCGGGCTAAATTATTAAGTTAAACCATTGATATAATCTGCTGCCGAGCAGTAGAAGTCGGAAATAACGATATTGTTACCGCCACCGTCCTTGAACGACAAGATTATATTATCGCTGCCGCCGAGGACTTCGTCGGTAAGAGTTCTTACCTCGGTATCCACTTCGTCGGTATTAAGACGGAAATACAACTTGCCGCCTTTTACGGTGATTATTCCGTACTGTTCGTAAGTATCGCCCGTATTGCCGACCGTACCTACGGTATATTGGTCGAGCCAACTACTGTCTCCCGTTTTCATCATTCTTGTTCCCCAGTTGCAGTAAACGTAAAAGCTTACGGCGGCATAATCGTTAAATTTTATAAGCGGAATTTTAACGCCCGCATAACCTGTTCCGACGCCTTTCAATCTACCCTGCCAGTCAAACGCCCATTTCGATGTAGGCGTGGAGCCGCTTGCAACTCTGCTGTACGTTAGATTTCCGGGGTATCTGCTTTCGGCGTTTGCAACTTCGTCCGCAGTCCATTCGTGAACGGCAACGAGATCGGCGCTTTTAACGAGGTGACAGAAAATATCCGAAAATTCAAGATTTTGTCCTCCGCCGGCAATCGTAAGTTTCAAAGCGTCTACGCCGCTTGCGACGGCATCCGAAATTTTAACCGAAGCAATCGCTCCGTTTATCCATGTAAGAATTTCCGCGCCGCTGCGATCGAACATTTTTACGGAAGTTCCCTCGATAGTAATAATGTAATATTCGTTCCAATCTCCGTTTGCGTTGCCTTTATAAGAACCAAGTTTGTTAGCGTCGCCCGATTGTACCGTGTCGCCGATATAAATAAGTCTCGTTCCCCAGTTACAAGTAAATTTAAACTCGACCTTTCCGTAAGCGTTGTAGTTTATCTTCGGGAAAACGACTGTCACGTTCTGATTCGCCGCCGCGGCAACTCTCATTCCGTTGCCGTCGAAATTCACAGGGTTCAGATGGACCTTTCCTTTTTCCATAGAATTAAGTTCCGTAATAGCCTCGGCGTTTTCCGTATCCCACGCCTTAAATGCGTACAACTCGCTGCCATTCGCGTTTATAAGTCTGTTTTCGGTCGTGAGAGTAACGTCTCCTCTTACAACGTCCGTATCGAATTTCCATTCTGCGCCGTCTGCATCCTTTGCAATTATAAGGCACCCCTTCTTAGCGGCGGGCTTAGCGATTTTCGCTCCGAATTCGTAGTCTTTCGTAACCCCGTCAACCGTAACTTTATAAACCCTCTTGACCTCGTCGAATTTAGCGACAAGAGTTACGTCGCCCGTTACGGTATCGGTCTCGAAATTCCACTTCGCCTCACCGTTATACCAACCGTCGAACGTGTAAACGGTTGAAACCGTCGGTTCTTTCGTCGGGTCGGTTTCGGGTTTTTCGAGAAGAGAACCATATTCCGCTTCGGTCGCCTCGCCGTCCCCTATTTTAACCGCATATTTTCTTATAGTTTCGGTAAAATCGGCGGTATAAGTAGCGTTTTCGGTCGCCGCGACGAGTTCGGGAATCCAACCTTTAAAAGCAAAATGCTTTTGGGCGGTACTATCCTTCGTCGGCGTTTCGCCGTCGTATACAGGCAATTCGCCCTCTTTCACTTCGATTTCGGAAAGCGTAACTCCTTCGCAGACGAACATTATTTTGTACTTCGCGGCAGGTTTTCCGCTCTCGGCACTATCGGTACTTCCCGCGCTTTCGGCGCTTTCCGTACTTTCGTTTTCTGAACCGGTATTGCCTTCGGAATTTTCCGTAATCTCGGAATTCTTCACGCTCTCCGTTCCTTTCGCGGTGTCCGAACCCGAATCGGTATCGTCTCCGCACGCTACGGCTATAACGGAAATTATAGCCGTCAGAATCGCGATTAACGCGATTTTTAAGTAACTTTGCAACGGTTTTTTCATATCATTTACTCCCTTCCCCTTTTTTCGGGGTTTTTATTTTTTTGCTGTTTTTGAAACTGTTTTTAGAAAAATACTTGATTTTATAACGGAAACGATGTATTATAATGACATGAACGATCAGCATATAATAAAATACGTTTTCGATTCCTATCCGCAGAGAAAGAATATGCTCGGCGATTCCGCTTGGCGTGATTTCGATTTCACTATTTTACACACGCATGAATACTGGGAAGTACTCTTCATTAAGGAGGGTGATTGCGACCATTACTACAACGATAAAAAAATGACGATGACAAAAAACGATTTAATGCTTATAAGACCGTCTGACAAACATTATTTCGTAAAGACTACCAAACATTTCAGCCATATAAATTTTATCGTAAGAGATTCCGTCATAAAGGAATACTGCGATTATTTGTCCCCGACCTTATACGTCGAATTACTCTCGGCTCGATCGCTGCCCGCCACGCTCGGTATGCACGACGCGGAAAAGGTTATGAAATACAATAACAACATTTCGTTTACTGTGGAAGACTCCGAAAAGAATCATTTCTATACGAGAGCGTTCGCGTCGTATATCGTGGAACTCATAAAAAGTTCTACCTGCCTTTCCGACAATTCGCCTTATGAATGGCTGAACAAGTTTATCGTCTCGCTCTACCACCCGAAAAATCTTGATAAATTTCCAAAAGACGTAACCGCAGAAACGGGTTTTTCTCATCAGTACGTTCTGCGTATTTTTAAGAAGTTTACCGGCAAAACTCTTATAGACTATATGAACGAGATAAAACTCAACAGGGCTTGCGATCTGCTTTTATATCACGATTTATCGACACTTGAAATCGCAAATCGTCTCGGCTTCTGCTCGCTAAGCCATTTTAATCATCTTTTCAAAGATCGATACGGAATGTCTCCCAAACAATACGTTAAGATCGCAAAAAACAATCTTTAATCCGCAACCGTTTTCCGGAGCAAACGTTTCACGTTTGCTCCGTATTTTTTTCATTCCGAAACTCCTAAAGTTACGGTATGGGAAACGTACATATTTCCCCATTCCGCGCCCTTTTCGATTTTGACCGTCAGCTCTCCTTCGGGAGCGGTTATCGTTTTGGTTACTCCCTGTTTTTTACAGGATACTTTAACCGTACCGTTTCCGCAAACCGCGATCGTTATAACGTCGAAGTTGGTATTCGCCGAAACCATGATCTCGCCGCCTATGCTTACCGTATACGGGAAACTTCCCGACTGAAACGCTATTTTATATTCGAGTTTTTCGTCGGCGTCCAACTCGATAGTCTGCAAACGCAATATTATTTCGGTAACGCTCGTAAGAGTCCACCTCTTGCAACTTCCCATAGAGGAAGCGGGAGCCCCACCCGGCGTTTCGTTCGCGTTGTTCGGGTTTCTCGTCTCGCCGTTCACCGTAGCCGACACGAACGAACCGTCATCGGATATTGTCATCGGCATCGCGATACGTTTAAGAGCGGTTGCTTTTTCGAAAACGGTCGAATACTTAACCTTTTCTTCGTCCGTAAGGAAGTTTTTGCACTTTTTAAACTTCGCGATAAGCGACTGAGCCTCTTCTTTCGTTTCCGAGCCGTCCGTTTTCAGTATTTCTGCAATTACCTTATTGTAGTCGTATTCGTAGGTGTAGAAATCGGAGAACACTCCGTGTCTGCCTTTGCCGTTATCCACGTCGAGAACAAGCGAAGACGTCCCTTCGTAAACACCCTCTTTAAGCGGTATTTTTACATTACCGCAACCGATATAGCCCTCCGATACGAATATTTCGAGGTAATTGTTAAGATTGCCGCCGTTCGTTACCGAAGCGAGTTTTACACCGTTGTACGATATCGTTTTGGTACTCCATATAGTGGAAAATTTAAACTCGACATATCCGTATTTTTTATAATCAAACGTAGGAAAAGTCACCGAAAACGCGCCGCCCTCTTTATCGTCGAAAACTCTGAACGCTTCCCAATCGGCTTTCTGCTGATAATCTCCTTTTCCGTAGCCGACCCTGCCGCTCGGCACAGTTTCGCCGATTTTTAAAACCTCTTCTTTCGTGAAAGCGTGAACTTCCGTTTGCCTTGAATTCGCGTCTTTATAGTGGTAAGTCCACACGGCGAAAAATTCGGTATCGCCCGTTATCGCGTAATTGTCGAGCGTGACGACTTCGCCGCCGTTTGCTCTCCAACCCTTAAACGTTCCGCCGTCTTTTTCGGGGTCTTCTATTCCGTCTACCGTGTTGCCGAACGCAACTTCGACATCGGGATATTCCTCGTCGATATTTTTAAAGGACACGGTATAAACGCTCGTCTTTTTAATTCCGCTTGCGGTAACGGTAACGTTTCCCGAAACGTTTTTATACTCGTAAACGCCGTTTTCGTTTTTCGTAAGTTCTATGCCGTTAGAGTACACTTTCGGCTCGCTTTCGAGAACGTAGTCCTCGTCTATATCGATTGAAACGAGGAGCGTTTCGCCTTTGTAAATCTCAGTCGAATTTACTTTGAGTGTATACCCGTCGCCGTTATCGATGGTCACCGAAAACTTCGGATAATCGACTCCGAGGGCGACTATTTGTAAATTTTCCGTGACGTTTTCTATTCTGTACTTGCCGTTTACTACGGAAACCTCTTTCCCATTAGCCGCAACTTTAAAGTCGGAAGCGACGACGGCATTCGCGTCTACCCGTACGGCAAACTCCAACGCTTCTCCGAGCAGAACTTTGTTCGCCCCGTCGTAGGTAACGCCCTTTACCGAAACGTAACCGATGGAAGCGTAAAGTCTTTTTACGCCCGTAACCTTTATATCCGCTTTATCGCCCGAAACCGTAGTTTCGTACTCTCCGTTCTGCCCCGTAACGACATTGCCGTTTACGGTTACTACGGCTAAGTCTTTCGAGTAATCGTCGAAAACTTCAACCTCGAAACGAAGAACTCCGTCCGTTTCGCTGAGCGTTACGTTCTTTACGAGGTAGCCTTCGCCCTCAGGAACGATTACGGTTTTGTCGTTTACCGGAACGATTACGTCCGAAAACTCCTCTTTTTCCGAGGTTTTGCCGCTATCAATCAGGCCTGCGGTATCGCTTGTCGAAACACTATCCGATTCGCTGTCGGTATTTCTCTTTTTACACGAAGTTGCGAAGGCCGAAAGAACGAAGACGAACGCGACTATCGCGAGTACGGTAATAAATTTCTTAATCTTCATCTTTTCCTCTCCTTACCCGAATATTACGCTTCTCCATTCCGAAAGCAGCGACTCCATATTCCACGCTGCCTCCTGAGTTCCCATTATGCCGAATTTAGCCGTCAACTTCTCCATATCGTAGTAGTATTCCTCTTTCTTTTCCTGCGTTATTTCGCCCATATAGAAAGTGAATTTAAGATAAATCGGGAAAAGTCTTTCTCTTCTTATTCTCGCGTCTAAAACCTCAAACCTCGCAGGGTCTGAAGTCCTTAAGGGCTGAATCTTTTCGAGCGCTCTGTCGAGCATATCGGTCATTTTGTCGAGAACCGAACTCGGCCAATAATCCTGCGATGTATACTTGAAGAAAATATACCCGCTTATGCCCTGCGTCTGTTCGAGATATTCGTAATACGATCTGAGATAGTCGTAAAACTCTTTGATTTCCGCATGAGCCTGACCGTAATAATGCGTTATGAAGTCGTCTACGAGTTCGTTGTATTCGTAAGACGTATCGTACATAAGTTTGGTCTGCGTATAAACTTTAAGGGCTTGGAAACTTGCGGTATTCGAGTCTCCGCTCGCCTGATCGTAGACGTCGAAAACTCCCATTTCCGAATAAATTCTGTACGTTTCGCCTATCGAGCCGAAACTGTCGAGCGGTATGAAGTAGGAAAACGCGGCGAGAGAGTACGTCCATATCATTATGTTTTCCCTTCTGTCCGCCCCGATAAACAAGTCGCTCCACTTCTTTAAAAGAGTGTAGTTCGCCTCGTTATCCTCTTTTGTAAGCGGTTTACTGAAATCGGTAGAAATCGGGCAGAAGAAAACGCTCACGTTTTCCTTCACTCTGAAATACTCCGAAACGGGAACGTATTTGCCCGTCGCCTCATCCAACTTTGCAGGGGCTTCCTGACACTGCTGATAGGCGAAGAATGAATAGTTTATCTCTCTTTCGGGATAGTTTACCGAAAGCCACTCGTCGATATCCTCGGCGCACTGGTTGGTAAATTCGAGTTGCAGTCCTGCGTAATTGCCGTATTTTGCCTTAGCGGCAACACAAAGGTCGCATTCGCATTGTACCCAGTTATCCTCGATACCTATCTGAATATTGTCTCTCGTCTTTACGGCTTCTATAAGTTCTTCCATTCTTTTGACGAGTTCGGCTCTCATTCCGTAGAGGTCGTTGTTTTCTCTTAATCCCGAAGCGAAGCAAATTTGCTTGCCGCCCGTCGTGCCGTACCACTCGGGGTGGTCTTTCAGATAATCGTCCAACGGCAGGAAGTTGCCGATCGTCGTATGCCCTTTTGCTATCCAACTTTCACTCGCGTCCTGCAACCTCATTCTCTGGCGATAAATTTTATCTTCTCTTATCTCTTTCAGGTTGTGAGTTCTTACGTCCACGTTCGGCTTGAACTTTTCGTCAAAATCAAGAAGCGGTACGGTTGACGTTTCGGCAACGTAAATCTCGTCGCTCGCGTAGCATTCGTAATCTATCGTATAAGAAAGCATATCGTATACGCCGTCAACGACCCCGAACGACTTATTTCCGTTGATGTACAGCGAGTTACCTATTCTTTTGAGAATATAACCCGTCTGTCCCGTCTCTTCGGTAAGCGTTATTCCGCTCGCCGCAAAACAAGTGGTGTTTCCGAGCGAAATAAACTTATCTCCGCCCGTATAAATATCGTCTCTTACGACTGTCAGCCTCACGCCCGACGACGAGAACAAAAACTCGGATAATTCCTTGGAGGCCGAAGCGATATTCGCGTCCGCCTCGGCGGGAATTAAAATAACGTAATCGCTTTTGCCGTTCTCTATGAGGTTAATCCCGCTCTTTGCAACGATCTTTTTTCTCTTCGTATAATCGTTTGTTCCCTTTATCTCGGAGTCGTCGAGTCTGGATATTATATCGCCGCTCGGCGCAGTCGATTCGGAAGTCGGCTCGCCCGACGAACCGGAATTCGACTCCGAATTGTTATTCTTTTTACAGCCGACCGCGAAAGACAATAAGGTAAACGCGGAAACGATTGCCGCAACTGTTCTTAAAAATTCCTTTTTCATCGTTAAGCCTCCTTTGCGGTAATTGCAAACGAATACAAGTTGTTGTTTCCGTCCGCGTCTATTACAAAGTAAGTAATCTTGTACGTTCCCTTATAGAGGAATTTCACCGTTCCGTCCGTTACCGTATCCGCAAGTCCTCTCGGGTTTATAACGGTGATATGAACCGTACTGTTTTCGGGAGGAGTGTTGTCCTTAACCGTATAAGCGGGAAGAACGTATTTATAACCGACGGTTATTTCGGTGATCATTTCCCTGTCGAATTCGAGTGTGGGAGCCGTCGGGTCGTATACGGTAATCGTCTTGGTTATCGGCGTGGAATTACCTCTTCTCGAAGCGTCCGTCGCCTGATATATAAACTGATACGTCCCGTATTTCCCGAGCGTTACGTTATACGAGCGGCTCGCGTCGCCCTCGAACACGATTTCTTCGTTCGGATCTATAACGGTGATAGTAAGCGATTTTATTGCGAACAAGGTATCGTAAGCGAACGCCGAAGGAGTCGTTATCGTGGAATTTATACCGACTTTACCCGACAGATTGCCGTTTACTTTCAAGGTCGGATTGACGAGATCGAAGCCGAGATAGTTGAAGTTCTGATCGGCTATCTGGCTTATTCCTATCGTCGAACCCTCGACTACGTTTTTAACCGTTACCGTAACGTAAGCGTAACCGCTGTCGAAGCCGACAAACTTGGAACCGTTTTTATTATCGGTTATTTTGCCCGCCCACACCTCATTTTTGTCGGTGACGTCGAAAGTAGCCGCGTCGAGATCGACGCCAAGTATTCCGTCTTTTATATAAACTTCGCGTTTCTCGCCGTTTATTACCGCGTAAACTTTACCGTCTGCGAAAACGTACTCTATTTCCGCTTTCTGCGCGGAGTTTTTACTGTCTGTAAACTCCACGATTATCCCGTTATAATTTTTCTCGAAAATTTTGAGATCTACCAAGAGATTGTCTTTATACACGGGCTTTATAAACGAGGCGGATAGTTTTTCTCCGCTTTTCGCCGCGGTAAACGCAACTTCGGTACTGCTGCTCGAAACCTCCGCGTTTTCGGTGACGAAAAACTTCTCCATAAAACCCGCTTTTTCGGCTATGTGGATAATCGGTACTTTCCTTTTTGCGATATACGTTTCTGCGTTTTCTTTCTCAAATACGAATTTAACGGTCGCCTCGGTCGCGTCCTCGCTTTCCGACGGCGTATATTTTCCGTCTTTTCCTACTTCCGTTTCCGTCCCGTTTTCAGATACGATTATCTTAGCGGCTATCTTTTCGGGCGAAGAGCCTTCGCTCGCGTAGTAGTCCGCGTAATATTTTCCGAACGTAAATTCTTCTCCGCTTATAAAGGCAGAAGGAAGCGTAATTTCTTCCGCGTTGAATGACGGAGCGTTTTTATACTCGACAGAAATAAAATATACCTTTTCGGCGGTTTTGCCGAGGTAGTCCGTAACTTTTAAAGTCACGGTATAATCGCCCGCTTCGTCGCAGACGAACTTACCGTCTTTAACTTCAACCGTTTTATCGCCGCATACGACGGAAATGCTCTTTTCGTTATACCCAGCCCCGCCTTTTGCGGAAAAATCGGGAAGAGTGATCGCTTCGCCGTAGTTCGCAGTCGTCGGTAAATCTCCTTCCGTTTCGAGTATCGGTTTTGTAACGTAACTCATTACTCTCACCGCCACGTTTTCGACGCAGAGGTTGCCGAACGAATCTTTCGCAGAATACTCTATTTTATAATATCCCGTTGCCTCGGGAGTGAATTTGCCGTTTGAAACGACTACTTCTTTGTCGCCGTAAAACACTTTATAACTCGTTTCGGAGATTATTCCGCTGTTGTCTTTCGCAACGCAGTCGGGGATACGGTATTCCGTACCGACTTCGCCCAAAGGCGCGGTTTCGTCGCCGCCAAAATCGAAAGTTATAGTCGGCTTTATCTCGTCGTCGATTAAATTGCCTTCGATTTTCTCGCCGTTTACGCTTCTTATGAGTATATCCGCCGAGCCTTCAACGCCCGCAAACGTAACGGTGAGTTTTGCAAGACCCTTACGAAACCCTGTCCAGGGAGTTCCGAAAAATCTGTCGTCGTCGAAATCGCACACGAGCCACGACAACTCCTCTTGCCCGAGTTTTTCGTAAGCCGGCTTGGAGTATATAGCGTTTTTCTCGTAGTCGTAGTACAGTTTACAGGTAGAATCGAAAGTTTTGTTGCTACCCGCCGCCTGCGTGAAGTTATGCGAAGAGGAGAACCCGCCAAACTCGTGCGCCGCGGCGTTTTCCACAACGTAGGAATCTATACCCGTATAAGTCGAATTCCATTTGAAATTCTGTCCCGTATAAGTCTGATTTTTGCCCTTCGCCCTTATTTTCGTGAGGCTCGAACCCGCTTCGGCAAGTCTTAAACGGATACTCATCGTATTCGACTCATCCTCTACGTCGGTTAACGTTACGAATATAGTCGTTAAATCGGCCGAACCCATGAGCGACGGAACAGCCGCTATCTCTATAAGCGGAGCATATTTGCCTTCGTCGTTCTTATTAGCGTAAGTATCGGAATCGTCGAAAAACATATTTTTCACGTCCACAACTTCCGAATAGGTTATAACCGCGCTGTTTTTGACGGTAAACAACGCTCCGTCGAGGTTGCAGTTATAAGTCGATACTCCGTAGTTCAAAGTCGCGTCGGTGTAATCGAAAAGAGACTCTATCGGCTTTTCGACGACGAAACCGTTCTCTATCGTCATTACTTCGCCGTCTGCCGTAAACGAGTACGAAAGGGCGTAGTTTCCGAGTTCGTCGAGAACTGAAATTTCGCTTGCCGATGTTCTGCCCGAGGGGTATTTAAGCGTTACCGTCGAGATTATCTCCTCGCCGCCGACGTATGCTTTCAAAGGTTCGGCTTTAAACGTTTCGCCGAGAGCGTAAGTCTCGGAAATCGTCGGTTTTACTATTCCGAGCTCGTCCGCCGAAACCGTTACCGTATAGGTTTTGTTAAATCCGTATTCTGCGTTTGCGTAGGTAATTTCATAATCGCCCGTCGCCGTAAATCTGTAATCGAAACCGCCCGCCGACTCTTCTTTCAAAGTTTCGCCGCCTTTGGTTATTTTGACAGCAATCGGCAAGTTTCTACCGCTTACATCGAGATTGCTCTTCAACGCCGCCGCAGGAATATAAAGCGTATCGTTAAGTCCCGCCCGAGCGTTCGGGAAGTCCGAAGAAAGAACTATTTCGTTCATCACGCTCGCCACCGCTTTAATTTTATATTTCTTGGTCGCAAGCGTTTGTCCGTCTTCCTCGTAGGTATATTTTATAACGTAATCTCCGACTTTATCGGCCGTGAATTTACCGTCGTTTACCGTAACGTTTGCCCCGTTGCAAGTTACCGAGACGGTCGCTTTCGCGTTCTTGTCGTCTTTTACGACTTTTGTTACTACGGCTTCGGGAATAGAGTATTCCTGTCCGACGATGGCGTTTTTCCCGACTTCCGCGCTTATAATCGTCGGTTTGTCGTCATCGAAAACGTAATCGTTTTCCCCATCCGAAAAGGCGTAAATAACGAGTTCGCCCGCCTTCCCCGCCGCTATTTCGTCGAAAACTATCGACACGTCGTAGTTAAAGAAGGAATCGAGATCGTTTTTAAGTTTTTTGCCGTCGTTTATTTCCTTTTTGAAGTCCCATATTTTAAGGACGTAATTTTGGTTTTTAGCCGTTTTGTCGTTGACTTTCAGAACGAGTTCTTTTGCGTTGAAAGTTATCACGGCATTCTCGCCGTAATAAAAACGAGTATGTTTGCTCTGAGCGTTATAGCCCGAAGTGAGTTCGTAAGGCATAGAGTTTGTCTCTCTGTAATAAATACCCGCTCTTTCGCCGCCGTATACAACGCTCAAATCGGTAACGAGATAATTTTCCGCTTTGCCGCCCGAAGAGAGTTTCATCTTTTCCTTTGAATACGCAACCTTAAGCGCGAAACTGTCTTTCGTTTCCCTTTCCGTAAACACGAGCGAAAACGACTTTAAATCGGGAACTTCGCCCTTTTCACCCTTCGCTTTAAGGTCGATTACAAAGTCTCCCGTAAACCCTGCGCCGAGTTTTGCCGTCGTTCCGCTTGCGGTCGCCTTTACGGAAACCCCCTTTTTCGTCTCGTCGTAAGCGTCCGAAACGTTTTCGGTCACGGTAACGCCTTCGCCTTCCGCGATTGCAGAAGTAGCGTAAGCGATTTTATTTCTGCCCGCGAAGAAAAACGATAACGCGAGAGACGAAAAGACGAGCATAACCGCCAACAATGCGGTAATAGCGATTTTCTTTTTTCTCAACATTTAATTCCTCCTTCCTGAAGATTTCCCATAATTTTATTTCTGAATATCACGAATATGACGAGTATCGGTATAAATACGAGAAAGCCCGCCGCTATACGAAGCGGAGTATTTCCCGCGACTATTCCGTCGCCGCCGCCAACGTTGATAAAGAGATACAAAGCGTAGGAAGCGGTAGGCATACTCGGCAGGAATATCATAGGATACTGATAGTCGTTCCAATACTGAATGAAGAACAGCAGGAATATCGCTCCGACTAACGTCATAACGAGCGGAAGCATTATTCTCATAAACACCATAAGGTGATTTGCGCCGTCCAGAAGAGCGGACTCCGCATAGTCCTTCGGAATAGCCTTGAACGCCGAATAAAACACAAGGTAGTACATATTGCTGTAACCGAATTTCATAACGAACATACCGGGAAGATTGTCGTAAGTATGCGTTAATACGGCTATTTCGTACTGCGAAGCGAGGTTGCCGGCTATAGGAAGCACAAGAACTATAATCACAACGGTGTGTATTATTTTACTGAGTTTACAATCGTACCTCGATGTACAATAAGCGACGATTACGGTGCAGAGCGTCTGAAAAAACGCCGCGCCGCCCGAGAATAAAAAGCCGTTCATAAGGCATTGAAAAACGTTCGCTTTTATATTCGTCCCCGGTACGGAAGCCGTGACGAATTTGTACGCCGTAGCGAAATTCGAGAACCGCCAATCGGTTATTAAACTGTACGTGTCGAAGTCCCACCTGTCGCTCGTTTTAAGCGAGGCGTTGAACGCCCACACGACGAGGAATATCAGTATGAAACTGTACGCCATCAATATAACGTAAATAATGATTTCAAAGACGGACAACCTTCTCTTTTTTTTCGGGTTTTTCTTATTCTCGATAACCCCTGCAAGAACGGGTACGACAATGAAGAATACAACCGCGAGAGAAGCGACTATGCCGATCGTCAAAATAAATTCTTTACTCATTTGTCTCCCCTCCTTAAAAATCTCTCGGCCCGAATTTGTTGAGCGCCCACCTCGCGATAAGCGTAATCGGCGCGATAATGACGGTCAGAAAAATTCCGAGCGCGGCGGCATAAGGATAATACGACGCGCCGAACTGCGTGCAATAAACCAACTCATACAGATAATATCCCAGAGTGGACGGTCCCGAACTCAGCCCCCAGTCGCCGTAAAGCGAAAGGATATTCGCCTGATTAGTTGCGAACCCCGCCAAAGCGATGAGTACAAACGACACGAGGGTCGGCCATATCGAAGGAATTACTATCGAGAAAAACTTTCTTATCTCCCCCGCCCCGTCTATATCGGCGGCTTCGAGACACGAGGTCGAAATCTGCGTCATTGCGTTTATATAAATCAATATCATAGACGAGAAACTCATAAGAAGATTGAAGAATATAAGCGAACCTTTCATCGTTTTCGGGTTTCGGAGCAAGCCCTCGCTCAGTTCAAAAAACTTAAATTCGTTAGCGAGCATTTCCGCAACGCCGTTTTCCGCCCAGAACTTATAAAAAAGAACGAATACCATCGCCGATATTACTGACGGAAGAAAAAGCATAATCTTGAAAAAACCCGCAAATCTGAACTTTTTGAAAATATAGTATGCAAAAAGCAAAGTGAGCGGAACGGTCACGAAAAAATTGAGACCGAAGAAAATAAAAGAATATCTCAACGACTTCCTTAAAATGTCCTGCGATTTATAAACGTCGAAAATCATTTTAAAGTTATTGAAACCGTTGGGATATACCGCGTTGTTTATTACGTCGTATTTTTTAAAAGCGAGAGCGATATTGTTCACGTTCACGCCTATATAGAATACGCAAAATTGAGCGAGAGGCAGGATAAGCATAAGACAATAAAAAAGTTTTCCGCCCAGCCTGAAACATTCGGACGATCTTCTTCTCTTCCCCGCCGTAAGATTTTTAACCATTCATTTTCACCTTTATATTCTTTATTTTCCGTTCGGGGCGAACGCCCCGAACGGAAAATAAAATTAAGATTTCTGATATATCGTGTTCCAGTTGGTCGAGTAGTAGGTATAAACCGCTTTGAAAATCTGTTCCGCGGTCATTTTGTCGGTATAAATCATATCCGCCACGCTGTTCGATTTACCCGTACTGAATCCCCAACGCTGTTCATGAAGTAAGGAAGCGTTTCTTACCGCGCTGTCAGAAAGAGGTCTGTACGCCACCACGTCTACTTTTTCATTATTAAAGATACCGTAGTTCACTCTTCCGTAATAACTCATAGCCGCAAGGTCGCTGTCGGAGAGAGCGTACTTAAACTCTCTCATGATTGCCGTTTCTTTCGTGAAAATCGCGAGAGCCTTATCGCTGTGAAGCCAACTCATAAACGTTTCCGCAGCGGTTTTTTTCGCCCCCGTAAGGTTCGAGTTTAAAAATACGCTCGAAGTACAGGATATGAGTTTGGTTTCCTTTTCGCCTATGTGGCTTGCGTCGATCTTCGGTATCGGCATTATTCCGTATTTGCGTTTCAGATAGGTCTTATCTCCTACGGTATCGAAATAGTCTCTTCCTTCGCTGTCCCACCACGAACCGTCGATTAAGAAACCTATATTCGGGTACTGCGACGTTCCGCCTTTGATAAAGAACTTCTGCGCGTCGAGGTGAGTGAAGCCGCCGTTTACCGACTTGAAGTAGTAATTTTTGGAATCTTCGAATATCATTTCGATAAACTCGAGAGCGTGAAGTTTCCCTTCCGACAAGTGAAATTTATAAGCGGTATCGCCCTTCAAAGTCTCTTTTACCGTTTTGATTTTGCCCGCGTCGTAAACGATATTTCCGTCGGCGCCGAGCGTACAAAGGTCGTCCGCGTCTCCCGAAAGCGAGAGAAAAGATCTGACTTCGTCCGCGCCTATAATATCCGCCCACACGGCATTGGCAAGCAAAGTAATGTAGAAGTTCGATTTACCCGTCCAAATAAACGGCGTAATTTTCGCTACTTTCATATATTTGACGAGCGCGTTCATATCCGCAAACGTCGCGGGAAGTCCGTCGTCGTAAGTTCCGTGTACGCCATCGGGTCCGTCGCTCAGATTGTTGAGGTCTGAAGTGAACAGCGAAACGAGATTTTTTTCGAGTTCCGCGTCCGTCATCCCCTCGGCGGTCTTACCCTTCGCGAAGTATAATCCGTAATTTTCAAACAACTCTACATTGTAGTTCAAATTAAGCGTACTCGCGTGGAAAGGAAGAGCATAATAATCGTCGTTTACGTTATAGTATGTTCTGGCATCGGAGTACATTTTCTCCTCAATCGTCTTTTCCTCGCTGCTTACGAGTTGTCCGTTTTCAACGCCCGTTATCGCCTTATTTTTAACTACGTTCTTTATGCTCGCAAAATGACCTTTGTTTCTGTACTCATAGTAATCTACGTCTTCAAGCATAAACATGGAGAAATCGGTATCCTTCGCGTTGATGAGATAGTTCGGACCTCTGTGGTCTTTTGCAGAATCGAGGGAGACTTTAACACCCTTTTTGCCGCTTTCGAACGAATAGTCCGCAAACGTGTTTTCAAACTCCGCGATAGCGTTTTTTATCCACACATCGCGAAGTCCTCCGTTATAATAGCAAAGTTTTATGTTAGTCTTGTCGGGGTCTTCCGTAGCGGAACTTTCGCTCGGCGTGCCGCTGTTGCCGCCGTTACTGTTTCCCGGGATTTTGTTTCCGCACGAAGCAAGCCCGACAAGAACTCCGGCAGAAAGGATCAACGATAATACTTTGTTAAATTTTCTCATTTAATTGTCCTCCGCATATTTTTTTAACCAACGATATGCCGCGTTGGCTTCTTAATATAATATATTTTAACATATTATACTTTTTATTTCTTGTTGCGATAGCAAAAAAACTTGCTGTTTTTTAAACAAAACCGGATCGGTGACATTTGGAGGTTGCGACTTCACGCCAAATCATCGATTTTTTTGCCTTCGGCGTAATATCTCATTCCGATTGTTTTCGCGTCTGCCTTTATATCGTCGAAAGCGCCGTACGTCGTGTCGGAATAGACTTTTGCAAGCAGGTATCTCACGGTAAGACCTTCGGCTTTTACTCTGTTTTCAAGTTCGGTATTTCCCTTCGCCGCTTCGAGAGCGTCCGCGATATATCCGTACCAAGTCGTAAGCATCGATGAATCGTAAGTATACGAGGTCTGATACCACTTTTTCGTACCCTCGTCCCAATATTTCTTGTTGCCCGAGGTGTTTATCCACGCCGCTCCGTCCGAAATTCCGAGGTTCGATTTACCGCCCGTCACCGCTCTGTCTTTAAGCGTGCCGTTTATCCAATCCCTCTCGGTTTTCAAAAGAGTCTGCATAAAGGGCGAAGCCGCCCCGTAGTACGCGTTACAGAAGTTCTTTATGAGCGTTTCCACGTCCTCGTTCACGTTTTTAGCGAGTTTAACCTTGATATAGTTTTTGAGCGTATCCCAATCCGAACCCGTAGTTACGGCGTTTCCGACCTGTCCCTGATCTTTTATGACTTTAACGCCTAAACTCTTTGCAAACTTATAGTCGGCTTGTTTGTTGGTTATCGAGTCGAACGGCGTGAAGAAACTGTCTGTATATGCCGAATAGTTCCAATAGCCGATTTCGCCCGAATTTACCGCAAGCGCCTGCCATTTTTTGAACTGCTCCGCATAGTATGAGTTATACTGCTCGTTTATAACGCCCTTAACCGTTCCGTCTTCGATCGAAAGCATATTATTCCTCTCGATGGGAGCGTACATAACCCCGACTTTTACCTTGCTGCCGCTATACAAAGCGAGTTCGTCGCTGTACGCGGGAGCTTCGACGATTGCTCCGTAAGCGAGTATCTGTAAGGTTACTTCATTTTTAAGATTGCAATTTTCTTCGATGTATTTCGCGAGTTTGTTCATAAAGATAATATACTCCGCGGAATACGTACCGTATTTGTTATATACTGCTTTGGAAGTTGTCGCCGTGGACCAACCGAGTCTGTCGGGCTGAGAGAACGTAAAATATTTTCTGCCGTTCCAGTTATCGGCGTTTACCTGTCCCGCGATAAGCCCCGCAACGGTAGATACCATTTCGTAGTCGTTGTACGAGAGGTTCAAAGTCGTGAAAGTTCCGCTCGCGGTCGCTCCCGAACGAGGCTGTCCGTTATACCAGTTGTTCGCTCCGTACCAATTCTCCGTCGTAAACCAATTCGGGTGTTCCGCTTTGTATTTATCCTCCGAAATAAGCGTGAGGAAGTTGTGCGTATTGCCGCCCGTCACGTAATGGTCGGTCGCGTAGCCGAGGCGGTACTGATACTCGAACGGATAGGTGTTATCGGTATAGTCTAAGCCGTAAACCGCAGATCCGCTTGCGAAAATATAGTCTATGTCGGGGTTAAAAACCTCTTCGAGAGACTTTATTTTAACTTCGTCAACCGTCTCGTAAGTATACACTTCGTCGGTGTAAAACTCGTAGCCGAAATACTTGTTAAGAAAAGCGTAAACGCCGTTTGCCGCGCCGTTAGACGTCTTTCCGTAAATGAACACGCTGTTACCCTCTCTTACGATTTTATAACCCGTGTCGGTTGTCAGCCCGTCGTAGCCGAGGTTCGCCCCCTCGCTCAGTCTCCCCACTACAATTGCTTTTTCGGAAACATCGAACGCTGCGGAAGCATAAGTATTTACCGAAATCTCCGCTCCCGTCGCCTCTTTGAAAAACCTCGCGAGGTCGCTCGTCGCAATGCCGAGTACCCGTCTGTCAAAGGTATTCGTCTCGTATATGCCGCCTTCCGCCGCATAGTATATCTGATAATCTGTCTGACCGTTGTTTACGAGAGTTATCGTTTCTTCGGTCCGGTTATAGTCGTAAGCATCGTCGTTTTTCCCCTCGTATATGAGACCGTCGTAAGACGCCGCCCCGATCACGTCCGAAATCTCCGCCATACAATAGGTATCTCCCTCCTGCCTTTTAACGGCTATTTCGAGCGGAGAGTAGCCCGTATAAACTTCGGCGGGAATGTTGACCTTAAATATACCGTTTACATAAATTTTACCGTCGAGGACAATTATATCTGCCTTTTCTTTACCCGTCGTTCCGTCGAAAATCGTAATTCCGTAGGCGGTAAGAGTCATTTTATCTGCGTTTCCGCCGCATATTGTAAAATACACGACCGAATACTTTTTGTTAAGGGAAACGTAATTCAGTTCGGGAACGGTTACGACGTAATCGAGAATAACCTCGCTTGTCGCCGAGTCTTTTTTCTGAATATTGTACTTGCTTCCCGAAGAAAGTATCGCAGCCCCCGAAGACCTTCCGTTTTCGAGAACGCCGTTTACGCTGTCCGTATAAGTAATTTTTATTTTTCCGCTGCCTGTGTTATCGAGTATCCGAGCCGTTTTCCCCGCAAGGGCGGACTTAATCGCCGCAACGCAATCCGGTTCTTTCTCGTTTTCGAGTTCATAAGCCGTAAAATGCGACTTGTACGAATTGTATTCGTTGAGATACGCGAAGAGTTCGTCCGCCGTTTCGCTTCCCGAAAGAGTTACCGAGAAGTTTTCGGCGGCGTTTCTGTAATCGAGTACGTACGCCGAGAAATGAGAGAAAATAACGTTCCCTTTACTATTCGTTCCGTTGGAAACGGAAAGGGGAACGCCCGATCTGCCCTTATATTCGTCGCTCGTAAGAGTCGCCGTATTGTTTCCACAAATAATCGTCTGCCCGACTATTCTTATCTCGGTCGGCTGAGCGTAAGTACCGCCGTTCGCCGTCAGATTCGCCACGGTCGTATCTCTGTATTTCACGGTCATATTCGCCCAGTTAAGCGTTACTTTGAACGAAACCGCTCCGTACTGTCTGTAATCTATTTTCGGAAGCGTAAAATCTTTTGAATTTTTAGCCTCAACGCCGTCTTTTTTACCCGTCGTCCCCGTCCAATCGGTTATGTTCGCGTTTTTCCAATCGGAAAAGCCCGTCAGTTCCACCGCGTCGCTCCATGAAGCGACCGTTTCTTTTTCACCGATTTCGCCATATACCGTATATCTCGCGACGAGAACGAGGTTGCCCGTCACGGGAGTAGAAAAATCGTATTTCTCGCCGCTTAACGTATCCCAACGCAAAAGCGTATAGCCGCTCGCAGGTTTAACCTCGGGAGCAGAAACGTTTTCGCCGTCCGAAACTGTCGTATCGACGACGTCAGAGTTCGCAAACGTCACCGTATAAGTATCTATGTCGTAAACGTTTACGTTAGAGACGAGCATTTTCCCGACAAATTTCTCGATTAAGACCGAAAAACCGCCGAAATTACCGTCTTTACGAGATATTTCCGCCGTATGCCACCTGCCGTCCGCTATGAGAATTACGTCGAACGACAAGCCCGACGAGCCGAGGTAGGATATTTTAGCGTTGAACGACGAATTTGCGGTTATGAGATAGTCGAAAGATATTCCTTTAGTCGCTTTCGTCTTGTTGAATCCGAAAGAGGAATTCCGAGCCGCGAGCGAAGAAAAATACAACGCCTCGACTTCGTTTCCGTTTTTCGATGCGGAGACAAAATTCGGCGCGGACTGATCGAAACCGACCAACCCGTCCTCGGAAACCCCTTCTAATATTTCGCCCGAAAGAGCGGTATAGCGACCGATTAAGGTCGCTATATCGTTATAAGTGAAATTTGTTGTCGCTTTTACGTCGGAAATCGTTATCCAACCGTATGTATTCGCTTTTCCCCTCGTTATATCGAGAGAAAGGGCGTTCGTCCCTTCGTATACCGTTTCGTCCAGAAGAGCGACGAAACTGCCGTTTGCGAACAATTTGCCGTCGCAGATAGTGATTGTCTGTTCAATCGAATTTGCAACGTCCGAGAATTTCGTTCCGTTATAGGTCATTGCGAAACCGTTACCTTTAACGATGAACTGTACCGCGCCGTACTGCGAGCAATATTGTTTGTAGTTGATTACGGGAAGAGTGAGCGTGTAATCAAGTATCGCGTCCTGTCTTCCGCCCGCTTTTATGAAGCCGTTTGCATTAGTCGATTCTTCGACAACTTGAAGTTCTACATACGCCCCGATATTGTTTCCGTTACCTTGATTGTTATACCAAGTACTCGCCGTATTACCCGTTCCTGCCGTAACTTTTTTACCCGTCGAAAGGGTCGTCGAAACCTCTATGGCGTTTATACTCGCTTCGACAATCGTTTCGTCGGTTATCGAATTTTTAAGAGCGGTAATAGTAGCGGGTTCGACGTAACCCGATTTGCTGTGAGCGTTTCCATCGATATAATTCTTATAGAAGTTATACTTTTCGAGTTTCGCGAGTTTTTCGGCGGTTGTACCGTCGGTAGTAACGGTTTCGGCGTAAGCCTTAGCCGCCGCGACATAATCGAGTTCGTAATTATAACATTTTTTATCGTAGAAGAAATCGGATATAACGCTGTGTAAGATATTGTTTTTGAACGTGAATATTACCGATTCCGTTCCCGACGACTCGCCATCGGACAACGTATACCCGCTATCTGAGTAATTCTCCGCGGCGTTCATTTTGAAATATATTTTTCCGCCCTCTATCTTAACTATCGCGTAATCGGAGGCACTTCCGCTCGGTATCGTTCCCACAAGTTTCGAGTCCCACGTTCCCCAAGCCGTCGCCCCGACCTTTATTTCGAGATTTGCCGTCGTCGAACCCGAGTAAACGTAGAAATATGCCAAACCGTAATCGTTGAAATTGATTTTCGGAATTACCACTAAGTTGTTGCCTTTCGTCTCAACTGCGTGCAGCCTTGCCTGCCAATCGAAACTCCACGCCGCAAACGGCTTTTCTCCGTCCTGTTTTTCGGTATAATTGAACGCCCAACTTTTCTTTTCCTCGCTGAACGTTTTCGCTGCCGCTATTTCTTCGCTCGTCCAACGGTGAGCAGTTTCGCGAACGTAGTATTCAGTCGCTTTTACTCCCGTCATATCCCTTTCATATTGCAGTCCGTCATAAAAGAAATCGGATATAACACTGTGTAAAATATTGTTTTTGAAGGTAAATATTATTGACTCCGTTCCCGACAACTCGTCGTCAGACAACGCATACTCGCAAGCGGTGTAGTTTTCCGCGTTGTTCATTTTGAAATATATTTTTCCACCCTCTATTTTAACTATTGCATAATTAGAGGTGCTTCCGCTCGTTATCGTTCCTACAAGTTTTGAGTCCCACGTTCCCCAAGCCGTCGCTCCAACCTTGATTTCAAGATTTGCCGTCGTCGAACCCGAATACACGTAAAAATACACCGAATCGTAGTTGTTGAAATTGATTTTCGGTATCACTACAAGATTGTTACCTTTTGTTTCAACCGCGTGCAATCTTGCTTGCCAATCAAAACTCCAAGCCGCAAACGGCTTTTCTCCGTCCTGTTTTTCGGTATAATTGAACGCCCAATTTTTCTTTTCCTCGCTGAACGTTTTTGTTGCCGCTATTTCTTCGCGCGTCCAACGATGGACGGTTTCACGGGCGACGACCGCGTTGTCGATATCGTAAGGTATATCGTATTCCGCAATATCTACCGTCCAGTTGCCCGTTACCGTTATATCTCTGTCGAGTTTTCCGCCCGTTACCGTATATTCTTCGCCGTTCGCCGTCACCGTACAACCTTTGAAGTTATACCCCTCGGCGGTTATATCGGCGGGAAGAGCGTAGTTCGATCCGTAAGCGTTGTTTACGTGGTATTCGTCGCTAAGGTCTATGTTTTCGTAATTGACAGTATAGTAATCTATACTATAAAGAGACGAAAGCAAACCTCTCTGAGAGGCGCTTACTTTGCCCGAATTATCCTCTATCGCCTTAGTCGCGATTTCGGTAATATTTCTCGCGTTGTCATCTTCGGTTATTGCGGTATAAGTATAACGACCCGACGTTCTCACATAACCGATACCGACGAAATCACGTTCCAAGTTCGCTTCCTTTATATCGACGAGCGAACCTTTTATCTGATAGCCGCCCGACACGGGGTTAGCCGCTACCTGCTCGGGCGTATAGGAAAGATTGATCATTTTGCCCTTAACGGTTTTGAAATACTCGTAGTATCCGTAGTCAGAAGTCGGGTTAGCAACTTTGTACGCGTTGTACTCCGTAACGTAAGCGTAAGGAACTATAATCATACCTATTTGCGAATCGTTTACGTACGCTCCGCCGCTTACGACAGAATTGTAAACCGAAGTCGGAACGTTTACGGTAAATCTGATACCCGAACGATCGGAAACCCTTACGGAAGCCCCCGTGACCGCCGAAAATTCGGTAATCGCTTCGCCGTCCGCTTTCGCGGTATTCGTATTAAACCCGAAAAGAACAGAGACGCCCGCACTCACAACAAGCGCAATCGATAGCAATATTAAAGAAATCTTTTTAAACATTTTTCCCTCCTTACCAGTCCAGATCGCCGCCGATCATCTCTTTGCTGTCCCATTCTCCGTTGCCCGAAGCGGTTACAACGTCATTCACCCCGAAACAGACAATTTCAATTTCGGGTTCGATGTAAGTTTTTTTCATCATCTCATTTTCTCCTTTTACATCAATAATTAAAGCGTTTTTTCGTCTTCAGATAATAAGTTTTGCCATGAACGAACGTATTCTTTGCAAAAGGCAAAGAATACGGATATACCCGTACCGAGGCTGATGATAATATAAGCCGAATTATCGCTTTACCCCATTATTATAATCCACAAATTTTGATATTTCTTGTCGTAATGTATATCAATTTTTGTTTTTTTTGAAACCACTTCTCAGGATTTATCTGAAAAACACCTTTATCTTTGCCGATATTTGTAACAAATTATCCGACAATAATCGAAGAAAGAGCACTGCAAAAAACCTTGAGTTTTTTTTCGTCTTAAATTTTGCTCGCTAACAATCAAGACTATTCACGCTTTAAAATTTACAATCTTAACGGTTTTATTGCATTGACGGAAACTTATTTTCTTCGTCCTCTAGCCGTTAAATCTCGGTCTTGCATTGTGTTTTTGACTATATACTGTCAGTTTTAGCATCTTTCGCCGTTTCAACGCAAATTAAAATTATCCTGTTAGCCGACTTATTATCAAACACTCCCAAGAAATTAAACGGCTCTATGTTGAAAGGAGAATACTTTATCAAACCTCTTCTATAAACGCTTACGGCTGAATTATTGTCTGTTTTTACCCACGGCGTAATTCTGGAATCGTTTGATAAAAAATCTGTCGACATTTTTTCCTTTTGCAAAACTTCCATCGGTCCTAAATTGTGCGTCGTAAAAACAAAAATTAAATAAGAATAGCAAAGAATCTCATTGTATTCAAAGAGATTGTCCGCCAAATAAATAGTCAGGCGATTAGTTAAAGAACCGTAAAACACATACAGGCAGGCGGAGCGTTACGCTCCGCCTTACTCTTGGCAAAGGAGCATATCTTGATAAACATGGATTAAAAAATCGTTTTGAAATCCTTTCTCATCATCTCAAAAAAGTTGTAGAACTATGTAAAAAATATGATTTAAAACCAATAATGTGGTCAGATATGTTTTTCCGTGTTTCAAACAATGGAGAATATTACAGTGAAGATCCGCAAATTTATCAGGATGCAATCAATTCAACACCTGATAACGTCGGCCTTGTTTACTGGGACTATTACCATAAGGATAAGGCAATTTATGATAAAATGATCAATGCCCATAAGAAATTGAAAAATGAAATTTGGTTTGCAGGAGGCGCATGGACATGGACAGGTTTTGCTCCTTCCAATGGCCACAGCCTTGAAACGATGAAACCGGCAATGCAATCTTTGAAAGATGCAAATATTGACAATGTCTTAATCACCATGTGGGGGGACAACGGGAAAGAATGTTCTTTCTACGCAGTTCTTCCCAGTCTATATGCTATTAAAAGATTTTATGACGGTGAAACCGATCTTAATAAAATTGCTAAAGAATTTAATAATATCACCGGTGAAAACTTTGAAGATATGATGATGCTCGACCTTCCCAACATGATTCAAGGCAACAAAACCAATCAAAATAATCCATCAAAATATATGCTGTATAATGACCCGATTAACGGAATATATGATTCTCTTGTAAAAGAAGGCGTAACAGAAGAATATAAAAAATACGCAAACACGCTGCGCGAATGCGGATTAAAAAGCAAAAATTACGGATATCTTTTTGAATGTTTATCTTCACTGTGCGATACGCTTTCAATCAAATATGACCTTGGTTTAAGGCTGAGAAACGCTTATACTGAAAAAGACAATGCAAAACTTAAAGAAATTGCAGATGATTTTGAAAAAGTAATTGACAAATTAAATATATTTTACGATAATTTTTCAAATCTATGGCATAAAGAAAATAAGCCTGAAGGATTTGACGTACAAGATATTCGTCTTGGCGGACTTATGCAAAGGCTAAAAGCAACCAAAAATCGACTTATCAATTATATCAATGGATCTTGTGAAAATTTGCCGGAGCTTGAAACAGAACTACTTGATGCGGAAGGTAGAGGAAAAGTAACAGATGAAAAAGATTTATTTTGCATCAATTGTTGGTGTAAAAACGTAACAACCAATGTACTATAATACTTGTAAACAAAATTATTAAATACAAAAAAACAAACTCAATTTCATGTCACCGCAAAAGTATACATATAAAATTAAATGAAGTTATTTGAAATGTTCCCGATATAGCATCGGGAACATTTTTACGTTATCTCACTGTTTTCGCCCAGTAAGTCATAAAATAACTTTGCTTATAAAAAAGGAAAAACAATTTTGCTTTTCCTTTTTCGATTGCTTATTGAATTGTTTTACCGTAAAATCAGTCGGCGTAGGGGATAACGAAAATCCCTTCGCCTATGCCGAGAGTATGCTCTAATTTGCCGTTATCGAGCGTTACGACCGTCTTTTCTCCGCCGACGTATACAACCGCTTTGTTATATTTTAAAGCGTCGAACGTGAGCGTTATTTTATCTGTAAGTCCTTTGGTCGTTTCGTTATAATTAACAGCCATAATTCCGTCGTTGCCGTCCTCGTCGTTGAAATATCCGAAAAGCGTGTCGGCGGAAGTCGTCACCTCTTTAAGAGACGGAATACTGTCGAGCGACAACCTCGTCAGAAGTTGGAACGAAGTGTTCGTCGTTCTGTCTTTACCGGTCGTCGTGTGTCCGGCGTCGTTAGTGAAAGTTCCGATCCAGTCGAATTGAAGCAAAACGTGGTCGAAAGCGAGCAGTTCGCCGTTCGCCTTTTTAACGCTTTCGTAAATATCCGTTTTTTCGCCCGCGCGACTTATCATCGCTTCCTGACTTTCCGCAAATTCGAATCCGACAAGCGGGCTTGCATAACAGAAGCATGAAATACCGTCGTAACCGAACGCCATCAAAGCGTACTCCTGCATACGAATGTCCTCGTAAGAGGGAACTCTGTCTCTCGAACCGTAAATCGCGCCGCTTGCATTGCCGTCCTCGTCGATTCCGTAAGGCATTGTCTGAATAAAGAAATTGGTTTTCAACCCTTCATAAAATTTCGCGACTTTTTTCAACGTCTGCACGTCGAAAAGCCAGTGATCGTCAAGACACTTTTCGCCGTTTTCGTTGTATGTAAGAGGGTATCTGTCGGCGGAAAGCCATTTTTCGCCGGAAGTAAGTTTTGAAAGCACGTTATCGCAATAGAATTTGAGATAATCGGAATAAACGCCGTCGAATTCTTTCTGAACGACTTGCGCGAAAGAAGGGAACAGATTCGAGTAAAAGTTTCTGCCGTCGGAATTTTGATTCCACCAATCGACTTGCGCCGCTATAGACGTCATTTGCGATTTATTCGGTTCGTCCACGCATATTCCGAGGACTGCGTCGCTTTGTTTGAATTCGGAAATCTTACGGTACGCCGTGCCGTCGGAAACGCCGGGATTGACGTAAACTTTAACGCCGTTATTTCCGAGAAGAGTTAAAGTTTTTTCGGCTTTTTCGTCGTAAGAATAAAAACTTTGCACTCCGTCGCCCGCGCCGATGGCGAAAAGCGTGCTTATGCCGGATTCGTTAATCCACTTAACGTTTGTTTCGTCAAGGGTGGAAGGAATAAGCCATCCGCTGATAGTGAGTTTATATTCGTCTTTTTTCAAATCGTAATCGGGTAAAATAATCTTAGTCATTCCGCTATTGTTTCCTTTATCGCTGTTTCCGTTGTCTCCGCCGCACGCCGCAAGCGAGAAAATCATTCCCGCGGCAAGCGCGGCGGACAAAATTTTATTTAACTTCATCGTTTACCATTCCTTTTATCAGTATTTTTCTGATTGCCGAAAATTCTTCTTCGGTAACGCCGCATACAGCCTTCAGATAATTTACCGCGCCGGCATTAAGACTTTCGTTGTTGCCGCAATAAACCGCTTTAATTCTTTCGAGAAAATATCCGAACGCGACGAAATTGCTCGAGTCGTCTTGCATTACGCCGTTTACGAATTGACCGTTTTCGATTTTACCGCGATATCTCGGACCGTAACTCGAAAAGCTGGTAAGTTCGAAATCTTTCGTCATATCGCTTTCGCTTACGCCTAAAACGGATTCTATCAAAAAAGCCAACGTTCCCGTTCTGTCCGCTCCGGCATTGCAATGAAAGTATATCGGATAATTTTTTTCGTCTGCCAAAACGTCGAATATCGTTTTTAATGACGAAGCGGATATTTCCAGATAACTTCTGTCGTTTTCACCATAATGGCTGAATTCGGGAAGAATGTAGTTATATGCGTGAAAAGGCGCTTTGACGTATTTTACGTCTTTGCCTAACACGCTTTCGGTTTGCCCGCCGTCGTCTATATTTGCAAAACGCAAATCTATTTCGGTTTTTATTCCAAGCGTATTCTTCATCACGTCGAGACCGTTTTCGTCGAGAGCGCAATTCTGTCCGACATTGATTTTACCTCCGCGATAAAGCAGATTGTAAGCGATAATTCCGCCGTCGGCTTTCCATCCTCCGAGATCGCGGACGTTTGCAGCGCCGCCGACCGTTATCGGTCTCACGCCGTTATCGTCGACTTTAAAACTGTCTATTTTCGTTTCCTTGTTTTCTCCGACGACTTTATAGTAATATGTCGTCCCGGGAATAAGAGTTCCGCCGAGGTTGCATCTTTCTCTTGTCGTTAAATAAATCTTCTTGTTTTCGAATCGTTCGTTATCCGCAAGATATACCGCATATTGAGAACTGCCGTCCGACTCCCAACTTATCGTGAAATTCTGCGCCATAGCCGTTCCGGTATATTCCGTAAGGATTTCCGCTTCTTTCGAACTTTCGGAAGTTTTGACATAGTCAAGATATTGCTCGGCTACGGTATCGACGTTCGTGCCGTTATACTCGGTTTTAAGAATCATATAATCTTCTTTGTTTTCACTGTTTGCGCCGTTATTTGATTGATTGTCGCACGCCGCAAGCGAAAAAATCATTCCCGCGGCAAGCGCGACCGATATTATTTTGTTTTTGCTGTTCAATTAACCTTTAAGCCCTCCCGCAGAGAAATTACTCATTATGAGTTTATTGAATATCGTGAATACCATAAGCGAAACGGTTGCAAGCACGGTCATACCGGCAAACGCGACGGGCAGAAGCAATTTCCCTTCCATTTTCGTGTACAACTGGCTTACGCCGAGCGATATCGTCGGTCTGCTCGGCATAAACACGTAAGCGGTGTTATAATCGTTCCAGCAACCGATAAACGCCGTTATCGCGATAGCCGTCAAAATAGGTACCGCTTGCGGGTACATAATTTTCAAAAACACGCCGAGATCGGTCGCTCCGTCCAAAAACGCGCTTTCTGCGTATTCCCACGGTATTGCCGCGAAGAAGTTTTTGAAAAGAAGGAAACCAAGACCGAATCCGCCCGCCGCCATGAGGAAAATGCCGAAATAAGTATTCAAAAGATGCAATTTCATCATAAGGCGGTAGGTCGTCGCGATGCTTCCGACTGTCGGAATTATGAACGACACTATAGATACGTTATAAATAACGTTTTTCAACTTAAACTCGTATTTTGCGATTATATATGCGGTAAGCGCGGGAATGGTTATAGCAAGAGCGACCTGCCCCACGACGAGAACCACCGTCGTTATAATCGTATCGTGAAGGTAGACGGGATTTCTCGAAGATCCCGCAATCTGCACGGTAAAAAGCGTTTTGTAGTTATCGAGCGTAGAGTTTCCGAAATCGAACAGTTTAAACGAGTCGATAATGAAGTTTCCCGATGTTCTGAAAGAGTTCAGAAGAAGCCAGAGATACATATAAACGTAAGACAAAGAAAGCAAAGACATGATTATAATGCCTATGATTCTGAACGTTTTGTCTATACCTGTTCTTTTCGTCGCGCTTTTTCTGTGAAGGCGAAAAGTAACCGTTTTATTCATCAGTATTCCACCTCCGAGAACGCTTTTTCCATAAGAGCTTTGAACCCGAGGACGAGCGCGCCGCCGAGAACGGCGACCACTACTCCGAGCGCGGCGGGATACCCTACGGTGTTTCCGCCCGTTACGTTGCTTATTATCATCCAGGCTACCGTGCCCGTACCCGTAGTTCCCGCCATAGACTCGCCGACCATCAAAAGCGAAGGCGTGTACCAGCCGAGCGCGCCGCTTATGAGCGTTATGCTCATAGTCGTTATAACAGGCCATATCATAGGTATAACTATGGATATAAATTGTCGCATTTCGGAAGCCCCGTCGAGTTCCGCGCTTTCTAAAACGCTGTCGGGAAGCCTTGCCATAGACGAAGTAAAGTAAATTATATTACCGTTTACGCCCGCCCATACGCTGAATATCAATATGGCTTTCCATGCCGTCCGACTGTCCGCAAGCGCGCCGTTTTCGATTACGAAACGATTGCTGTAACCGAGTTTTTCGAGTATCGTAAAAAGACTTTTATAAGTTTGCGTTCCGGAAACCGATATTTTGTAAAACAAACAAAGAATAACGGTTGAAAGGACGCACGGAACGTACATTCCGACTCTTAAAACGGCATGCCCCGCAACTTTTTTATAAATAAGATACGAGAAGAAAAGCGTTAATGGTAAGTTTATCAAAAGCGCAAGTCCCATAAGGGATAACGTGTTAAGCCACGATCTCGGCGAAAGCATTCCCGCTTCTTTTATTCCGAACATAAAGCGGAACACGTCGAGATATTGTTCGACGCCGACAAAGTTCAGTTCGCCGTTAATTGTTTCGGTGAAAAAGGAATTATAGACCATGCCTATATTCATGCAGAACCAGAACACGATAAAGTGTATTATCGGCCATGCGAGTCCGCCATAAATAAACAGCGTTTTTCCTAAATTCCTTTTTCTTTTGGGTTTTACGATATCGTTTTTCATTTAAATTCTCTTCATCCATTCCGACCAAAGTCCCTGGTGATGTACGGCTTCGGTCTGTAAAACGTCGTGTCTTATATTTTCTTTAGTCATTTTGTTTCTCGCCATCGTTATAAACGGACTTGTTCCCGCAACGAACAGTTCGAGCGCGCCCGTTCTGAACACGTCGGTTTTCGCAAAACGATAAATGAGATCGGACGATTTTGCAAGATCTACTATTTCTTGTCCGAACGCGCCGAATTCGATTTCTTCGTCGGTCGTATACACCATCGGAAACCGAAGGGTTTTTTCCGCTGTCGCAACTCCTTTTTCGGAAAGTACGAACGCGAGGAAATCCTTTGCGCCGGAAACGTTGACGGCGTCCGACGGAACGAAGAACGTTTCGCCGGGAAGGTTCATCGCAAGCGCGGTTTTATCGCCCGCGTTGTAAACGGGGTACGCGCCGAAATGGTAATCCGTGAAGCCCACTTCGCCGAGAATTTGTTCCATTTCCGTTGCGAACCAACTTCCGCTGAACGTGAATACGCAATCGCCGTTTACGAACGACTGTTGAGATTCGGTATGATTTTGCGAGGAAGATACGAGATTGCTTGCGGTATCGGAAGTTGCGCCGATAAGGTCGTAAATCGTTCCGAGCGCTTGCAGCGCCGCGGCAGTATCGAGTTTCGACGTGGGATAACCGCCGTCTACGTCGTTGTATTCGTAATATGCGGTATAGCCTTCGGGATCGAGTTCGTACCAAAGTCCGTGAAAGAGCCAATCCATGTAGTTGACGGTAAGTCCGCACGAGAACGGAGCGACCGTTCTGCCCGTTCTGTTGTTTTTGAGACTCGCCGACTTTACGGCTTTGCACAGGTCTATAAGCCCCTGAACGGTACTCGGCCATTCGCCCTTTTTATATTCGCCGAAAGAGTCGATTTTGTTAAGATAGGTTTGGTTGTAGATAAGCCCCCAACTCGAATATACGTAACTCGAGAGATAAGACTTATCGTTATAAGTACCCATATCTATTATTTGATTGTCCACAACTCTCGATTTTGCGGAAGTTCCGTATTTAGTCGAACTAAGAACGTCGTCGATAGACTCGATCGCTCCGTTTCTTATCCACTTTATCCAGTTATTCATCGTATGTCCGACAAAATACAAATCTTCCTTTTCGGAACCGGGGTTGTTCATGAGCGTGAGCAAGTTGGAAACGAGTTCGGGATCGGACGAAACGTGGACTTTGATTCCCGTTTCTTCATAGTACGCCGAAGCAATGTTTTCTATCCATTTCGAGCCGAGTCCTTTATCTATTACTTTAACGTAAACGTCGCCGCCGCCCGACGAATTTCCGCTGCCGCTGTTTCCGCCGTTTCCGTCGCATGCGACAAATGTTAAAGTAAGTACCGCGCAAAGCATTGCGCATAATAATTTTTTCATTTATTAGTCTCCCGTTTATAAATTTAAACTCGGCAAGTCTCGTTTAAAATGCGACTTGCCGAAGTTTATTGTAACGTCAATTATCAGTCGTTTTTCTTCTTTTTCGCTATAACGATAACTGCCGCAGCCGCGAGGACGGAGAGCGCCGAAACGCCTGCGACCGAACCGCCGCAACCTTTACCCGATCCGCTCTGAGAATCTCCGCTGTCGCTCGGCTTTTCGGTAGCGTACGTAAGAGAGAGTTCGTTTGATTTAAATTCGCCGAACGCATTTTTAACCGTATAATAAACCTTTACCGTCCCTTCTTTCGTAAAAGTAAGGAATTTCGTATCCTTATCGTAAGTCGCGTCGCCTTCTATAACAATGTCGCCGAGCGTTTCGCCTGCAACTTCAAAATAAGAAAGGGTAAGTCCCGCTCTCGGAGTTTTGAACTCGGTCTTTCCGCTTGTGGTGGCAAGCTTCACGTTCATCATTTCTTCGGCGGAAACGGGAGTTTCTTTTGTCGAAGCAAGTTTAACGGTGAAATCGTTCCCGATGTCCTGAGTGCAAACGTTTGTATATACGCCCGAAACTATCGCGGCGTTTTCAAGATAAATCTCCACAACCGCCGTTTCGCTTCCGCCAACGTATACCGCGCAGTAATATCCTTCCTGAACTCCGTCGATATAATAAGGAATAGCCGCAATCGTTATTTTCGTCGCTTTTCCGCTTTCAAACGAACCTTTTGGAAGCTCGCTTACAGGAACTTCTTCCATATTCGTCGAACCTTCCGAGGTTGCGCCGACCGAAATGCTCGAATTCGTGAACCAGAAGAATATTCCTCCGTTTTCGTGAACGCCTTTATCCGAAGCCGCTTTCATAAGAATGTACGCGGAGAATTTTCCGTTGTAAGTCGGTGTTAAAACAAAGTTAAGCTTATCGTAAGCCGCGGCTTTTAAGGACGCGGATACGAACGCGTTGTTAAGCTTCTCTTCAGAAGAAACGAGTTTGAATTCTTTTCCCGCGCCTATCGGCATTACTTCCGAAATATCTTTTTCGATATATTCGCCCGCAACGACAGGTTCGGGTTCGCTTCCGACAAGGCAGAATTCGACGTAATCGAAAGCAAGCTGGACGGTTTTGTTTACGCCAGAATGAGTTCTTTTGATAACTATTTCGCTTATATATCCGTCTCCGTCCGCCAAAGGAGCTGCTTTGAGTTTCAGAGTTTTCGCCGTGTTTCCGTAACCGAATTTAACCGAGCCCGCGCTCTTCGCGTTTTCGCCGGCGCCGTAACCCGAAACCGTTACGGTATTTTCGCCGCCCCAGTTGCTCGCGCCGATTCTTATCTTTACGTAATCGAAAAATTCGACTTTATATTTTCTTCCGAGTTTTATCGTGTAAGAAGTGATTCCGGCCTCGGTTTCGCCTTCCGTCCAGGTCTGTTTGGTCGATCCGTCCACGCCGTCGTTTATAAAGAAAGGAAGGTCGGGATTGTTATCCGCCGTGATTTTATCCTTTCTTCCGTCCAACCATGCGTTTTCGCCGTCGAAATCGGCAAACAGGTTAGTTTCGGGTTTCTCGTCTACGTTTCCGTCCTGTTTAGCCGACAAAACGAGTTTAACGTCGTCGGCAAAAACCTGTCCTGCCGCAGACGTGTTCGTCTGAACTTTTTTCATTACGAATCCGCCGATATAACCGTCCGCGTCGGCAAGTTTTGCCGCGTCGAGAACAAGAGTCGTTATCGAATTGCCGAAGCCCGACTTCACGCTTCCCGCAGAGGTTGCGAATTCCGTATCGCCAAGCGCGTAACCGTACGTTTCGATATCGTTGTTTTCGTTCCAGTTGCCTACGCAGAGCTTTATTTCGACTTTGGCAAAATTCTCGGCTTTATATTTGTTCGCAAATTTAACGGTTATCGCTTCGCCCGAAACGCTTTCCGTCCAGGTGAATTTCGTAGAACCGTCGCCGCCGAAAATAGGCAGATCGGGGTTGTTGTCCACGGTGCAACTCGTAACCTTGTTGCCGCCGACTTCTAACCACGCAGATACCGTATCCATATCGAGAACGACGTCCGCAGCAGGTCTTTCGTCCACATTGTCGGCTTTTGCAACCGTAAAGTTCATTGCAAACGCCGCCAGACTTACGGCAAGCATTACCGCAACGGCAATCAGAATATTGCCTTTTTTGAATAATTTAATCATACATTGTCCTCCAAACAATTAGTTTTCGTTTTAAATAAATTCGTTATAGCCGAAATCGTTGTCGCCGTCTTTCAGCGGGTCGCTCGTCGCGATGACGTCGGTCGTAAATTCTATAATTTCAAGTTCGGGATTGTCGTAAAATTTCTTCATAATCGCCACCTCTCATTATTTTATTCAGCGTAAGGAATAACGAATATTCCTTCGCCCGCGCCGAGACTGAGCGAAAGTTTTCCGTCCGTAAGTCCCGTAAACACCTTCTTCACTCCTCCGACGTAGCAAACCGCCGCGTTATATTTGGAAGAATCAAAGGTAAGTTCTACCGTATCGGTAAGGTTTTCCGTGGTTTCGTTATAGTTCACGACCATTATTCCGTCGTTTCCCGCCGCGTCTTTGAAATATCCGCAAAGAGTGTCCGCGGAAGCCGAAACCTTTGAAAGACTCGAAACGTTCGCGAGACTTATCCTGTCGAGCGACTTAAACGAGGCGTTCGAGGTACTCGAAGTTCCCGTAATCGTTTTGCCCGCGTCGCAGGTAAACACGCCCTGCCAAGCGAACTGCTTTAAAACGTGGTCGAACGAAAGAAGTTCGTTATTCGCCTGTTTTACCGCGTCGTATATTTCGGTTTTATTGCCGTTTCTGTCGATCATTCCGTACTGCGAAGAAGCGAACTCACCGTCCGCTATCGGGCTTCCGTAACAGAAAAGCGATATTCCGTCATAACCGAACGCCATTAAAGCGTACTGCTGTAATCTTATATCGTTATAGGTCGGAACTCTGTCTCTCGAACCCTCTTTCGCTCCCGTCGCGACTCCGTTCGTTGCTCCGAAAGGCATTGTCTGAATGAAAAAGTTTGTTTTCGCGCCGTAGTTTTTCGCCACTTTCGCAATCGACTGCACGTCCGCAAGCCACCCGCTGTCGATACACTTATTGCCGTTTTTGTCGTATGTAAGCAAGTATCTGTCCGCCGAAAGCCATTTTTCGCCCGAAGTCAATTTCGAAAGCACGTTGTCGCAATAATATTGAAGATATAACTCGTATTTCTGCTGAGTGGTGTTATACCACTTGCCGAAGTCGCTCTTTACGCTCGATGCAAACGACGGAAAGAGATTAACGAGCATGTTTTTGCCGTTGCCGTTCCGATTGAAATAATCTACGTATTTCGCTATTTCGTCTATTTCGGCTTTGGTAGGCTCGTCGTAGCTCATTCCTATAACGCCGTCATGCGTTCCGAAACTACTTATTTTCTGAAAGGAAACCGCGTCTCTCGAGCAGGTGTTTACATAAATTTTAATACCTTTATCGCGAAAAAAATTGAGTTTCGCTATCGCTTCGTCGTTGTATTCGGGGAAGAACAGAGTTTCGCTGTCTCCCGCGGCAACGGCGTGCATTATGTTTATGCCCGCTTCGGTTATCCAATCGACGTCGGCTGTACTTATATTTTTAGGAATCAACCAACCCGAAATATCTATTCCGTATTCGTTTTTCTTGCTGTCGTAATCGGGAAGATTTATTTTTTGGATAGTACTCACTTTTTCGTCCGCGGTATTCTTTACCGACTCGAAATACGCCCTATCGGCTTCGGAGAGAGTTCCGCTCGCAAGAGCGTTTACCGCAACGTCGTAAACAGATCTTACGTTGTCGTTTTCGATAGCGTAAACCCTATTGCTTCCGTCCGCGTAAACTATATCCGCGAACGCCTGAGACGAAAACTGCGTTTTGTACGAAGTTTCGGGTATGCCCGTTACGACTCCGCAATATATGATATTGCCGCTGCCGTCGTCGATTCTGTTCGTCGCGGATTTTTCAACCGTCCTGCCGTTGTCTTTCTTCGTTATCGCGATGCCGAGACTAACGTTTTCGCTTCCGACAATCGCCTGTAAGTTTTCGTAAGTAGTTTTATCGAGGTCGACAGTGAAACGAAGACCCATAACGCCTACTCTTCTTATCGAAGCCCCTACTCTCATTTTGAAAGCGAGCCTTACGACTTCGATTTCGACGTCTTCCGTCAACGTGAATGAATAGTCGGCAGAATAAAGTCCGCCGTTTATTCTGTATCCGACGATCATATCGTTTTCGCCGTCGTTTGCTTCGAGTTCGCTCACTTTCACGGTCGCGCCGAGTTTAGCCGCAACCGTCGTCGTCTCCTCGCCGTTTCTTACCGTTATAACACAGTCCTTATCTTTGAGAAGTTCGACGTAGTCGGCGAAATACTGCCCCGTCGCTCCGCTTACGGTCTGACTTGCTTTTTTGAGAATAAAGCCCGAAACTTTGCCGTTTTCGTCCGCTAAATCTTCGGACTTAAGCGTTAAAACGTACTCTTGATTTACCCCTTCTGCTCCCGACGGAATTTCAGTTTCGAACGAATACGCCGTTTTAGCGCCGTCTAAGGAAAGTATCTCGCTCGTTATCGTATTGCCCGGAGCCCCCCAATTACCTACGCATACTCTGAATTTAATCAGCGGGTAAGTTTCCGCATAATACGATTTGCCGAATTTCACCGAAACCGCTTCGCCCGTTCCGAGTCCTTCCGTCCAGGTCATTTTCGTCGAACCGTCGTTGCCCGAAAATACGGGAATAGCGGTATCGGCGGCGTTGTTTGTTATTTTTGTTCCGTTATATTCGAACCATGCGTCCGTAAGGTTCATATCGAGTACGGTATCTTTCGGGGAGATAAGATAAACTCTGTCTGCAAAATATTGTCCGTCCGCCGCGTCTCCCGCCGTCCTTTTAAATACGAAACCTCTTATATATCCGTCTCCGTCGGCAAGCATTTCAGAATCGAGTTTAAGCGTCACAACGCCGTTGCCGCCGCCGCAAACTACCGAACCCGCAGAAGTCGAGAACGAAGTATCGCTAAGAGCGTAACCGTCGAGCGTACAAGCCTTACCTACGGCAAGCCTTATTGCCACTTCCATACCCTTTTTCGCTTTAACAGGAGTCGCAAGCCTTACGGTTACGGGTTTCGCAACCATATTTCCTTCCGTCCAAGTTGCCATTACGTCGTCTTTATCAAGCACGCCCAAGACTCTTGTCGCGGCAAGATTAGTTATAGCCGTTCCGTCAATCTCGAACCAAGCCCCGTAAGAACTTGTAGGACCTCCCGACTCGCTGCTGTCGGAAACGGGCTTCGTTATTTTAATGTAATCGTCGGCAGCGTATCTGACAAACTTTATATAATCGATAAAATATTGCCCCGAGCCGCTGTCAAGATCGGTTCTTTTGAATTTAAAGCCATCGATATACCCGTCGGTATTCGCAAGAATCTTCGCGTTGAGAGTAAAATATTTAATCGCAGTTCTAGCGTAAATATGAGTAACGCCCGCAGGGTAAGAGCAATCTGTATCGGAAAGGGCGTATGCCGTCACGATTTTATTTTTATCGCCCGCAAATTTAACCTCTACAGCGTCAAAATCGTCCGCTTTTACGGGGGTTGCGAGTTTTACGGAAATTTCCTTATCCGCATGCGAACCTTCCGTCCACATAAACTCGGTAGAGCCGTCGCCGTTAAAGACGACTAAGGCGGGGTTATTATCGTAGGTATGGCTCGTCAATTTCGCCCCGTCGACTTCCAACCAAGCGTCTGTACAGTTCGCATCTACAACGTATTCGTTGCTAAGCGAAACGTAATCGACGAAATCGTTACCCGCCCCGCTCGAAGTTATTTTTATACCTTTTATCATTCCGTTTTCGTCTGCGAGAGCCGAAGCCGAAAGGACGAGCATTTTGTTCTCGTTACCGCCTGCGGCAGTTATCGAACCTGCGGAATTAACGCAGCTTCCGTCGCTTAAAGAATATCCCGCAATCGTCCCCGCCGCTCCTATGGCAAATCTCACCTTCACACAGGTATAGTTCGCCGCTTTATAACCGTTCGCAAAACGAATGACGTATTCGGAAACGCCTCCGCCCGTCCACATCATTTTCGTCTCGCCCGTCGCTCCGCTAAAAAGCCCTGGTATTGCGTTATCGTTATTCAGATTTTCGACCTTTTTGCCGCCCACCTCTATCCAGGAATCGCTTCCGTTCATGTCGAGTACGACGTTCGCCGCCTGACTGCTAGTCGTTTCGGCTTTTGCGACGTTTAACATCGAAACCGAAACGCTCGTAAACGCCGCGCATATTATCGCAAGAACGACTATCGCCAGCGTTTTAAGTGTGTTTATTCTCCTCATTTTTATCCTCCTTGCTTCTTCAGCTTATTACCATAGATGCATTTTCCCTGATAAGAGTATTTCGTTTGCGAAGCAAACGAAAGCGGATATCCGCTCGGAAAACCGACGTGAAACTATCGGCACTATCTGTTTTACGGTTACATTATAACTGTTGCACAACTCGATTTCAATAGCATATTTTGTATGATTTTTACACTACGTTGACATTATCCGCTTGACAAATATCGGGTAAACGAGTTAAAATACTATTATGTATAGTTTAAACAGTAATATTTTCCCCGACATCAATAAAGAAGACGCGATCGTTCAGCTTACCGACCGCGGAGACAGATACTACCACTCGCACGATTTCTACGAGATTTTCTACGTTACAAGCGGCTCTATCCGCCACAGCTTAAACAACGAAATCGAAAATTTAACCATCGGCGACATGCGTTTTCTTCGCCCCGGCGACATTCACTGCTTTTTGCGAGAAAAAACCGATGTCTGCACCCACAGAGACATAGCCGTAACAGTTCCTCTATACGAGAAAATATCAAAATTTTTCTGCTATTCGCCGAGTTCGGGCTTCTCTTCGCCGATAAAAGCCAAGCTTGATTTAAAGCTTGTGAACGAACTGGAAACATCTCTTCAGAAGATAACCGAACATAAACCGCATAAAAGCCCGGAATTTTATTTCGCCGTCGCCGAACTATTGAAAGCGTTTTTCTCCGTGGAAAATGCTCATGAGAGCAATAAAAACGCGCCCGAATGGATAATAAACCTCATATCCAGACTCGAGCGCCCCGAAGAATTTTGCAGAGACGTAAACGAAATTTTCAGCGAATATAATTATTCTAAGGAATATATTTGCCGCGCTTTCAAGAAAACGACAGGCAAAACGCTTACAGAATACTTAAACCAGAAGAAACTTTCGCTTGCGTCGATTCTCATTCAGAACACCAACGAATCGATCGAATCTATCTGCTATAAATGCGGCTATAACAACATTTCTTACTTCTACCGCACTTTTAAGGCGACGTTCAACAAAACCCCGCACGAGTTCCGCAAAATCAATCCAACCGACTAACCGACTAAATTTTACTCGTCTGTTTTTTGCAGATAATCGTATGTTTTCCGCCTTTCAACGCTATTTTTCTGTTCGGCATTTCTCCGTCGATTTCCGCTATTATATAATTTATTGGCGGAATAAACTCCGCGCTGCCGAGATAAGGAACGGTCAATTCAAAGCGAATTTCATCAGCTTCGATTTCGTATCCGCAGGCGTAAAGTCCGCTTGCGGAATTATATTCCCCGTAAACTTTTTTAAGCCTTTCGTCCACCTTGGGCTTAAACGAAACAGACGTAAATCCCTCGCCATTGACCCCCATATTTATGCCGATAATCGACTTATAGACCCACGAAACGACCGCGCCGTACGCATAATGATTAAGGCTGTTCATACCCGTTTCGCTTATTTTTCCGTCGGGCAAAACCGAGTTCCACCTTTCCCAAACGGTGGTCGCGCCCATATCCACCTCATAAAGCCAGCCGGGGCATTCTTCGTTTAAAATAAGGGTAAACGCGTCCTTTTCATAGCCCGCTTTTGTGAGCGAATCGAGCAGAAACGCCGTCCCCACAAACCCCGTGTTAAGTTTCATACCGTTTTCGGCAAGTTTTTCGCGCAATCTCTTCCCCGCAACTTCGAGCGGCATAAGGTCGAACGCTATAGCCAAGGCGTAAGCCGTCTGAGTGTCGGTCGTAAGCCTGCCGTCTTTAATATATTTGTCCGCAATCGCCGTTTTTATCTCTTCGGCGATTTTTTTATACCGTTTTTCGTCATTAGTCATACCGAGAACGCCTGCCGCCTTCCCTGCCGTCGTCACCGAAAACAGATAGTACACCGAAGCGATAAACCCCTCGTCGGTAAGTCCTCTCGGACTGTTTTTATCGGAATTATCGAGGGCGAGCCAATCGCCGAACTGAAAACCGAGGTCAAAAATTCTTCGCCCTTTTCCTTCTGTCTCGTCGCCGAAAATAAGATATTCCGCCCAAAGCTTTATGTTGCGATAAGCCCTCTCGAGAAGGGTTTTATCGCCCGAAAAACGATACAAATTCCACGGAATAACGCTCGCCGCATCTCCCCAGGCGTTAGAACAACGCTTACTCATCACCTCAAACTTTTCAAGGCGTTTATCGCCTTCTTTTCTTTCTTCACGAGCATAGAAAGCATCGGGAACAACGAACGGACAAGCCCCGCCGTAGCGACTCTGCGCCTCGTACATGTTTTCAAGATATTTCGCAAAAAAAGCCACACAGTCGGCATTATAAAGCGCGGTTTCCGAAAAAATCTGCGCGTCGCCCGTCCAGCCGAAACGCTCGTCTCTTTGCGGACAGTCGATCGGAATATCCAGGAAATTGTCCTTTTGGCTCTGAAATACGTTTTCTATAAATTTATTGAGTTTTTCGTTCGAAGTCTGAATTTTTCCGAGCTGTCCGATATCCGAATAAATCGAAACCCCGACAAAGTTTTTAACTGTTTTCCGTGTGATTTCAACGCCCTCGATCTTGACATATCTGAACCCGAAATAGGTAAAATGCGGACGTATAAGTCGATTAACGCCGTTTGAAAGGTAGCAATAGCTTGCTTTTGCGGTGCGCAGATTATCGCGATAAAAATTGCCGTCCTGCAAAATTTCGCCATAGGAAAGAGTGATTTTTTCGCCCGCTTTCGCATTGCAATAAAATTCTACCCAACCCGTGATTTCACGCCCGAAATCGAGTACGGTTTCTCCTTTCGGAGTTGTTATAAGCGTCGGAGCATACCTCTCTTTTGCCGTAACGCGCGGACTTATCCTCGGAATAACTTTCCCGCTCGGCGCGGAGGCAATTTTAACGGGCGAAGCGCATTTCAAAACGTCGATTTTGATTTTACCGATTTCGTCGAAAATTTCTTTTTCGCCGTCGTAAATCTCGCCGTCGTAAATTTCGGAAAACAATATCGGGGATTTTATCTCCCGCCAGTTTTCATCGGTTTGCAAAATCTGTTCGCCGCCCGACGCAAGCTCGCAGGAAAGAAAAAAGCCGTTGCCGAACATTCCGTCGCCGTTTTCACCCGTAGGATATCTCCCGCCGAACCAACCGTTGCCCGTTAGAACCACTATTTCGTTTTCGCCGCTTTTTAAAAGCGAAGTTACGTCATACGTCTGGTACTGAATTATATATCTGTAATCGTCACAGTATGGCGTAAAAAACTCGTCGCCAACCTTTTTGCCGTTTATATACGCCTCGTAAAGTCCCAAAGCCGTTATGTAAAGCCGCGCTCCGTCGGTTTTATCCGCATAAAAATTACGGCAGAAAGCCGCGGATTTTCTGTTATCGCCCGCCGTAGTTATCCAAGGCAGATCCCATTCTTTTTCGGCTCTTCCGCCCTCGAAATATGATTCCCCGTTTGCTTTTTCACCCTTTTCGTTCGTAACTACAACACTCCAGAAATACCGTTTTCCACCATACAATTTTACGTCCGGCGTAAAGCTTAAAGGCGAAATATCTTCGCGTTCGCCGCTATCATAAACAACGTTTAAAAATCCTTTGTCCTCAGCGATCCGTATTCTTGTCTTTATTATTTTCCCGCGCCCTTCGCCGCTTACGCAAAAAGAAAACGTCGGTCGCGAAACATCTATCCCGACGGGCGTTTCAAAATGATTGACTTTAAGTTTCTCTATTCTCATTTTTCCGAAACTTCTCCGTATAATACTTATAAGAATGCTATTATTATAGCGAACATTTTATATCATATCCATACACTACAAAGAACAAACAAAACACTCCATTGACCATACGCAAAACTTTTTGCCGGCAATATGAAAACAATTTCTATTTTTTAATCATTTAATTAAAATACAAATCGCATTTCAATTTAGCGCTCTATCTTATTGAAATTAAAAATTAACCAACCTATACGATATGTAAACAAACTCAAAAAAACGTCAGACTGTAAAATAGTAGATTCTATCACGTTAAAAACCCCTTGTTGATTGTAAGACGTGCGCTTGTCTTTTTCTTGGCGCTGCTGATCGGATTTGTAAGGAGCGGAGCGACGGAATAGCGTTTTGCTCGACATTTCCTATATATTTTTGGCAAAACGCGTCACCGATACGGTTGCTTGGCGTAGCAAAAAAGACGAGCCGTTCGCTCGTCTTTTTCGTGGTGCTGCTGATCGGATTTGTAAGGAGCAGAGCGACGGAATAGCGATTGTTCGGACATACAAACTCCTATTTTTCTAAAAACAAAAGTCCGCAATCGCGTCACCGATACGGTGCCGTTCGTAGCGCAAAAAAGACGAGCATCTCGCTCGTCTTTTTCGTGGTGCTGCTGATCGGATTTGAACCGATACGGTATTTCTACCGAGGGATTTTAAGTCCCTTGCGTCTGCCTGTTTCGCCACAGCAGCATTATTTTTTTCTGTTTTTTCGGCATCCTAACGCCGCTTTTCTTCCGTAATTTTACGCCCTAACACGCAATTTACCCGCTTATTATACCATTCAACATTATCCTTGTCAAGAAAATTTTGCTTTATCCGGTTTATTTTCTTTTTTATTCGGCAACAATGTTTTTATCCGTATATACCTCGGACAAGAATATCGACAACATTGTCCGTCATAACGGCAAAACAGCCATAAGGAGGGCTTATTATATGAATCCTTTTAAGGAAAAATCCAAAAAACCTGAAGATTACCTCGATTCCATCGACAACCTCTTCCCGAAACCTTACGACAAAAATTCTACTTCGCCTTACACTAAAACGCGAATTATTCTCGCCTGCGGAGCGGAATACGAAGCCAACTGGCATTCCCATCAGATGCTGAGGAATATCGCCGATCTCGACGTTCGTCGTAACATTTCGCTCGTTCGCTTCCTCGAAAAACAACAGCAACAATATCTCGCTCAGTTGAAGCCTGCCGACGAGTCGATTCTGGAAACTACTATCGCATACGAACAACTCGCCGTAGACCTCACCGCCGAAATGGCTCGAAAAGAAAAGAATTTCAACGTTAAAAAGGCTCTCGATTTCGCCCTTTTAGAGGATTTCGACCACCTTTACCGCTACGCCGATTTACTCGACAGCGACTACGGTATTCACGCCGAACGGCTTGTCGGCAAGTACACCGAACTCACTCCCGGCAGACCCACGGTCGCTCATCACCGTCACCCGATAGACAACGTTAAAGGTTCGATTAACGCGAAAAACAACGATATTCGCACCGTTCTCAACACAATGATAATCACCGCAGCCGAACAGCAGACCATGAACTTCTATATGAACGTCGGTTCGCACTATATCAACGAAGCGGGTAAACGCCTCTACGAGGAAATTTGTCTCGTGGAAGAGGAACACGTTACGCAATACGGCTCGCTTATCGACACTTCGTCCGATTGGTTCGAGTGCTTAGTTCTTCACGAATACGCCGAATGTTTCGTCTACTGGTCGAACTATATGACCGAGACGGACGAACGCTTCAAGAAGATTTGGGAGTACAATTTCGAAAGCGAACTTTCACACCTTCACGCGGCGGTTAAGATGCTCGAAAAATACGACAAGAAAAGTTTTGAGGATGTAATTCCTCATTCCGATTTCCCCGAGCCGCTCGAACTGAAAGAGCATATAGATTACGTTCGCGAAATACTCGCATCAACTGTTCAATACACGGGAAAATTAGCCGATTATCGACCTATAGGCGAACTTTCCGAGGACGATAGGTACTTTTTGTACAACGCGAGATTCAACTCGCCCGTAAAGGAAACGCCCTCTCACAAGGTAATTTCCGACTATATCAAAAAGCACGGAAAAGACTACCGCTTCGAAGTAAAAGAGAATCCCGTTCCCGCCTTGCGTAAAAGAGATTCGGACAATATCGAAGTGGGAATAACCCCGTCGGCTGCGAAATGCGGCGAGTTTAAAAAGGCGTAATTCACAATATAAAGTAATGAAAGACTGCCGCGATTTTTGCGGCGGTTTTTTATTTTAAAATTAAATTTGTAACATATTTTTTGTTTTGTTCAATATTGAGTTGTAAAAAAGATGTTTATGTGCTATAATAATCTTGCTACTCAATTTTATGTTAAGTCGAATTATTTTTTGGGGTATATTTGTACCTTTTTTTCACAACATAATAGACGAATGAATTTGTTAAAAACACAAATTCCATCTTTGTCTGTTATGTGTGTCTTACCATAATTCGATATAGAATTGAGTAGCATCAACGGAGTTTGCGTTTTTACGCGCTGACTTTGTTGGCGCGTTTTTTTATTTTGTTCATTTTTGGTTCGATATAAAGTTGAAAAACGCATTTTCGATACGGAGGAACCGTGGTTATATGCAAGAAATTTTAAATTCAAAAGAGAGATCTCTTCTTAAATACTTCTGTAGTCAATACAAGAAAGACTTTACGGTCAGATTCAGAATTTCAATTTACGATTGCCCATATACAGTAGCCAAGAATTCCGAACAATTATATAATATTTTGTTTGCGCTGTATATTCGGAAATATATCACGTTCGATATAGACGCCGAAAGAACCGAAGATTGTCCGGAAGTGATAACTTTAACAGAAAAGGCTCTAAACGTTTTCAATTTAAAATTGGAATAATAATAAATCAACGTTATTGCGGACGCG